>JGI20152J14361_10001614_pt1 | contig 14546 bp, 8 predicted proteins | sample COG_02_FD_14361 | JGI IMG/M metagenome (IMG submission 14361)
ACGGAATGTTATTCCGCCAGATGCCACGACTAAAGTAAACTGCGTCACATGACCTGCCAACATGACGCAGGCCAGTGAGAGTTGAGAGAGATTATTATGAGCGATACCCCTGCCACGTCTGAACTAGACCGCCGCCCCGAGAGCAAGTGGAGCATGGTCGGCAAAGACCCCTATGCAATGCCTATCGATAAGATCGACCTCGCACACCCCGGTATCTGGCAAGAGAATGAGTTTCTGCCTTTTCTCAAGCGTTTGCGCGAAGAGGCCCCTGTGCATTATTGCGCTGAATCGGCCACAGGTCCTTACTGGTCGGTAATGAAATACAAAGACATTATGGAGGTCGATACATCGCCTCACATCTATTCCTCGGAACCGACGATCGGCATTGTGGACTCGTTTGAAGAGTTCACGGTTCCTTCTTTTATCTCGATGGATCCGCCCAAGCATGACGAACAACGCCGGGTTGTGCAGGGCGTAGTCGCGCCGTCCAATCTAAAATCCCTAGAAGGACTCATTCGACAGCGCGCCGCTGCGATACTCGATGATCTCCCGATTGGCGAAGAGTTCGACTGGGTCGAGCGAGTCTCAATAGAGCTCACAACCCAGATGCTTGCGACGCTATTCGACTTTCCATTCGAAGACCGCCATAAACTCACCTTTTGGTCTGACGCTGCAACCGCGATTCCGGGTGGCGGCATCATCAGCAGCAATGAGGAACGATGGGAGGCTATGCAAGACTGTCTAAGCACGTTTACACGGCTATGGAACGAGCGTGTGAATGCGGAACCTGGTAATGATCTTATCTCTATGCTGTCTCATGGCGAGGCCACAAAGAATATGCCGCCGATGGAATACCTCGGCAACATCCTGCTACTGATTGTGGGCGGCAACGACACTACCCGAAATTCCATTACAGGTGGCGTACTTGCGCTAAATCAGTTTCCCGAAGAATACGACAAGCTTCGCGCCGATCACTCACTCATTCCGAACATGGTCTCGGAAATCATTCGCTGGCAGACGCCGCTCGCCTATATGCGACGCACGGCGAAAGTTGATACCGAGTTAAATGGGCAAAAAATTAAAAAGGGTGAGAAGGTAATCATGTGGTACGCGTCGGGTAATCAAGACGACGAGGTTATTGAGAATCCTGAGCGCATGATTGTTGATCGCCCCAATGCGCGCCAGCATTTGTCATTTGGCTTCGGCTTGCATCGCTGCATGGGCAATCGCCTTGCCGAGATGCAGCTGCGGATTGTTTGGGAAGAGATTATGAATCGCTTCGACAAAATCGAAGTGGTAGGTGAGCCAGAGCGAATCTACTCTAGCTTTGTAAAAGGCTATTCTAAAATGTCTGTGATACTGCACCCAAAAACGTCTTAGTTTTCAGGGTTTGAACCGTCGAGGCTCTCAAGTACCGCGTCTCGGCGCATCGCAGGCTTCGGCTCTAGGTCGGCAAGTGGCTGCTAAGCAGTCACGTCCGACCACGGCTTCCGAATCACGCGCACGTTTTCCTTCCTCAGTGTGTAGCCGCAGCCATCAAAATGTTCGAGCACCTCGATACATAAATTGCGGCCAATCCCCGTTTTGTCTCTGAAGTCGATCACGCTAAACCCATAGCCCTCACTCGCTGTCATGAGTTCGTTCGCGGTGGTTGCAAGTTCTGCCAGCGTGGCGGGCAGATAAAATCTATTGTCTGCTATTTTCACTACTATTCCCGAGCGCGCGCAGTGCTGCAGAATCCGCTCGACCGCTTTGAGCGGAATCCCTGTTGCGTCGACGATCTCTCGGGTTCGCGGCGGTGTGATGCCGCCGCGCGCGAGTAGCGGCGCTATTTTTATATCGAACTCCTGGCGTTCTTTACTGACCTGAGCACGGTGTGTAGCGAGCGCAACAAAGCCTCCATCGCGGCGCAAGCTGCCTTTCGATAGAAGCGTAGCGATTAATCCTGCGAGCACCGGCGCAGGGACGCTCGGTTGCAAGGCGCGTGCGATTGCTGATTCGAGTAATCCTGCTTCACTAGGCTGCTCGGCATGAAAATTCTGCAGCACATCGGTGAGTCGCGCAGTCAAAGAATCCGCGACTGGCGCGCCGAAAAGACGAGGAAAGGGGGAACCTTCGATAGGCATCTCTAAAGGCGCGGGTGACTGTTGCCGTGCTTGCCGAAGGCAGGCGTCGATAGCCGCTGGCGCGAGATTGCGCACGAGCGCAAATTGCTCGAGCGCGATGCCATAGGGTGCGACAGCAAGCACCGCCTCGATAGCGGCGCGGCTTTCGTTCTTATACGCCCTTAGCAGGGCGAGTCTCTCAGAACTAGCTCTGCCCCGCTTAGGCACCTCTGTGTCTATGACTTTGCCACCGCCTAGCGAAAACTTAGCTGCCGGGTCGCGGAGTATAAAACGGTCGCCCCAATGGCAGGCAATCGGCTCGTCGAGGCTTAATTGATAGAGTGAGGCATTTCCATCGAGTTTGCGCACGCGGGCGAGGCGATGCGCAGCGCCAATGTGAAGGTGATAGTCGACGCCAGACTTTAGCGGCGTTGCCGAATCGAGAAGGGTCAGATGTGTATCGATGCGAATGACACTGCGTTTAGCGGCGCCGAGCCAATCCCCGCGGGTGATGTCATTGTGGCCGATACTGACGCTTAATGCCGCGCGTTGACCAGCACTGAGAGTCTCACATTCGTTCCGGTCGATACGTATCCCTCGGACTCGCACTTGCTCGCCTGTGCTGCAATGAATGAGGACATCTCCCTGTTTAATTCTCCCTGCTGATAAGGTCCCAGTCACGATCGTGCCGATGCCCTTGGCCGTGAAACTGCGATCGACAGAGAAGCGCGGATGCTGATCGAACGAGTCTTTATCTATCCGCTGTTGAAAAGCGAGCGCATTCAAATGCTCGGTGAGTTCGGGAACGCCCGCGCCGCTGAGATTGTCTATTCGAAAGAGAGGTGCCGCACTGAGGCTCGTGCGCGCAAGCAACGCTGCAACCTCTGCCTCTACAGCATGAAGTCTTTCCGGCGAACAGTGATCAATTTTGGTCAGCGCGATCGCGCCCCTGGTGATGCCTAACAGATCCAGAATAGCGAGGTGTTCGCGCGTCTGCGGCATAATGCCGTCGTCGACGGCAATAACCAGCAGCGCGGCGTTAACCGCGCTCACGCCCGCGAGCATGTTGTTAATAAAATCACTATGCCCCGGTACATCGACGAAGCCGAGTGTTGTCGCACTTTGCGATTCGCCGCCCGAATGGCGGTAGGCGAAGCCTGTATTGATGGTCAAGCCCCGCGCTTTTTCTTCGGCGAGTGTGTCGGTGTCGGTGCCTGTGAGCTGCCGCACAAGAGACGTCTTGCCATGGTCGACATGGCCTGCCGTGGCAATAACAAGGAATTGGCGTGGTGAATTGACTGCGTTCATCGTGGGTACTGCTGTTTTGTGACTCAAGCTTAAGCCAAATAAACACGTGTTGTTGGAGAGTCCAAGCCCGCACCTTAACGGTAACGGCACGCTACGGCAAGGCGCGCCGACATGCCTATGCAGTTTAGTTAAGCGCCGCGGGACGTGCTCGAGCGATAGCGACAACAAAGCAGGCGAAAATTGCAGCGGCGAGTAAGAAACCCGCATTAAAAAAACCATTCGCAAGGTTCACAATGCCTAGGCCAATCGCGCCAGAGAAGAGGGCGTAGTAGGCAAAGGCGAGCAGAGTTTTGTGAATGACAGCACCTTCCTTGCCAACTAATCCTACGACCGCCGAGGCTGCCACCACATTGTGCACGCAAATAATATTGCCCGCGGCGCCACCTACAGCCTGCAGCGCGACAATCCAGAGAGGGTCGTAGCCGATACGCTCACCCACTCCAAACTGAAAAAGAGAAAACATCATATTGCTCACGGTGTTGCTGCCCGCAACGAAAGCGCCGAGGCCGCCGATAAAAGGTGAGAAAAGAGGCCACGCTGATCCGGTAAGTTCCGCGACGCCCTCGGCTAGTGCTAGCGGCATCTGTTCGTAGCCGGCGGCGCCACTGCTCGAATTAATAAAGACCTGCACCATCGGAACGGTAAAAATAAGCGCCATCGAGGCGGGCGCAAGGGTTTTTAATGAGTCGGCTACGCCGTGGGAAAATTGGGTAAATGTAAGCCGGTGCAAGCCAATGGTAATAACGGAGGCAAGGATAAAGATGCTGCCCGGCGACCATAGTGGCTGAAACGACGCTGATATTGTGCTGCCCAAAAGCTGTGGCCAGGCCCATGTCACTAGCGGATGTGCGCTGCGCAGCACTGATTCGAGATCGAGTATCCGCAGCCGTGTAATCACCAGCAGTACGGCAATGACCACATAAGGAGACCAGGCGCGCAACAGGCTCATCGTCGGCGCAGAGTCATCACTGTCCTGATTGGCAGGGGCGGCTAGAGAGCTGCTCCAGTCGGGATCCCATGCCGAGCGCTCAGGGAAGTGCCATTCGCTTCCGGCGGCAGGCATGAGAAAACCTCGTTTAGCTGCTGGCACGACGATGGCGAGGCCGATAATACCGCCAAACATAGAAGGGAATTCGGGCCCGAGTAAGCTGGCAACGATAAGATAGGGCAGTGTCATCGCGAAGGCAGCGAAAAGCGCAAAGCGCCAGACTGCGAGACCTTCGGCAAAGCTTCGATTCACGCCAAAGAACCGTGTCATCGTAGCGACGACTAATAAAGGAATAAAGGTGCCGGCGATTGCGTGGATTAGTGCGACGCGCGCGGCGATATTGGCTAGAAACAGATCCCAGCGTTCAAAGCCGAGGTTGGCTGCAAATTCTGCCATATCGGGGTCTGCCGAGAGCCCAGTGCCAAGACCAACAAGGATAGGGGTGCCCATCGCGCCGAACGACACGGGTGTGCTTTGAATGATCATTCCTGCAACCACAGCGGCCATAGCAGGGAAGCCCAAGCCAACCATAAGCGGCACCGCAACGGCGGCCGGCGTGCCAAATCCCGCTGAGCCTTCGATAAATGAGCCAAACAACCACGCGATAATGATTACCTGGATGCGCCGGTCGGGCGTGATATCCGAGAAGCCTGCGCGGATAGCACGCATCGCGCCGCTTTGTTGCAGGGTGTTGAGCAGCAAAATGGCACCAAAGATAATGTAAATGAGCGTGGCGGCGATGATCAGGCCGTTAATGCTCGCGGCGAGCACTTGTATGCCGGACACCTCCCAGACGCCAATGGCGAGTCCCGCAACAATGAGATAAGCGATCGGCATGGCGCGGCTGGCCGGCCAACGAAGGACGACGAGCAGAACCCCGACGACTAAAATCGGCGTAAACGCGAGTAGGGCTAAAAGACTGCTGCTCATGTTCTCAATCCTTCTTAATGAGGTTTGGTGAGAGGATGGCGAGAGGGTGACGAGAGTCGCGGGTAGTTTCGTCTTACTTTTTTAGTCTGCCTCTCGAGCTTCCTGTGCGCGTGCGCCTCGCAGGATGTTAACCATGCCGTAGTTGCCTTCGTGGCAGGCGTATTCGTACAGCTGACCGGCAACCTTTGTCATTTCAACAATCGCGACAACCTTGTCAGTGAATGTTGTCGGGTCATCGACAGTGAACTCATAGTCGACGGTGTCGGCAGCGGTTCTTGTAAAGCGCTCTGTTAGTACTTTGTCGAATGCGGTGCCATGCGCGTTGAAGCTTGTTGTGAGGTCATTGAAATTCTTGGTAATGACGACAAGCGTGTCGCCGTCCCAGTAGCCGCGAGAGTCGCCGGTCCACAGGCGAATATCATCGTGAAGAGTATGGTGTGCAGCCGCCGTTTCGGCGAGCGGCACTATACGTGCATCGTGAATCATTTCGGTTAGGAGAACCACATGCTCTTTGCTCTGGAAAATCTGCACATTGTTGTTGTAGAGGCTTGGGATAAACGGGGGACCAGAATTGAAGCCGACAATGCAGCGTTCGGAAAGGCCGCGGTCCTCTGGGCCATCAGTACCAATTCCACCTGCAAGTATTCGCGCTGGCCGTGATTCGCCAGTATCTTCACCGCCGTAGTTGCCCTGCTGATTAATCGCTGAGTCTGCAAAAGGGGGGAGTTGGCCGTTTTTCGGGTAGACGAGATGCGAGGTGCGCTGCAGTCCGCCAATGCCCGCGTTTTCTATCCAGAAATCGTTATAGGACTCATCCACCCCAGCGATGGGCAAGGCGCTGTCTGAATTCGCATCTCGTNCTGCCGCTAGGGCTTGTATACGACTAATTTCTGCGTCGGACAAATATTCACGTTCGCCAAATTGGCTGGGCCTAATCATTGGCCGGTCGGAGGAGAAATTCCATACTCCCTGTAAATCCGGCTGTCCCCATTCAGTTCTCGCGGGCGTGTAATCTTGTGCTTGGGCAGACATGGAATAGCAACAGGCGACAAAGGCGAGGACTAGCGAGCGACTCGTGACTTTCTCGTAAGCGCACGAGGAGAGTGTCGGTTTCCGTGCGGCAGAGAGTGGATATATCAGTGAATTAACTAGCGCTGTGCGAATGGCCATTGGAGCTCCTTCGNGTAGAGTCTTATTGTTTTGAAAGTACCCGAATCTACCGCTTTGCACAATTATTTAGTACCTTACTAATTTTCCCGGCGTTTTAAGTGTGCGATACCCGCGCCAGTCGAAAGACCGTTATCTCAGCAAAATGACTCGGCGCTAATAAAAAAACCCCGAGATCGCTTCATGCGACAACGAGGTTTCTGATTCCACTTTTTCAGTCTCACTGCAATCGGGNGCTGTGCAATCGCCTGTTATTTATTGCGTAGCCTGGCCTGCGCTGCCGCAAGTCGGGCAATAGGTACTCGGGGTGGTGAGCAACTGACGTAATTGAGACCTGTGCGATGGCAGAAATCGATCGACATAGGGTCGCCCGCATGTTCGCCACAGATACCAAGCTTGATGTTAGGCTTCGTCTGACGGCCGCGTTCAACTGCGAGTTCGACAAGTTTGCCGACGCCCGTTTGATCTAGGCTAGCGAATGGATTCTGGTTATAGATCTCTTTGCTCTGATACTGGTCGTAAAATAAACCCATATCGTCTCGGCTCAGGCCCAAGGTCGTTTGAGTGAGGTCATTGGTGCCAAAGCTAAAGAAGTCTGCTTCATGCGCAATCTCATCGGCGGTGATTGCTGCACGAGGCACCTCGATCATCGTGCCTACTAGATAGTCGATCTTGACCTTGTGCTTTTTCATCACCTCGGCGGCCACTCGGTGCACGATCGCAAGCTGGTCGGCGAGTTCGGCGCGGAAACCAACGAGGGGTATCATAATCTCGGCCTTAATCTTAATAGCCTTCTTACCTTTGCTCACTTGTGCGGCTGCTTCGAAAAGGGCGCGCGCCTGCATTTCAGTGATCTCTGGGTAGGTGATGCCAAGTCGACAGCCGCGACAGCCGAGCATAGGGTTCTCTTCATGAAGAGCTTTAATGCGATCGATAACGAAATCAAAAGGCACGCCGAGTTTCTCTGCTAACTGGCGACGAACGACGTCGTCGTGGGGTAAAAACTCATGCAGGGGCGGATCGAGTAGGCGAATCGTCACCGGGCGACCTTCCATCGCTTTGAACAGGCCGACGAAGTCTTTTTTCTGGAATGGCAAAAGCTTTTTGAGGGCAGACCGGCGTTGTACTTCGTCGGCAGCAAGAATCATTTGGCGCATGATGTCTATGCGCTCGCCGTCGAAGAACATGTGCTCTGTTCGGCACAGGCCGATGCCTTCGGCGCCGAAAGCTACTGCCTGTTTCGCCATCGCTGGCGTGTCGGCATTGGTGCGAACATTGAGTGTACGGTGCTTGTCGGCCCAGCTCATTACCGTCTGGAAAAGCTCGTAAGTGTAGCTCTTATTGGCTTTGAGGCCGCCTTCGAGCACACGTTTCACTTCAGAATCGGCGCTCTCGATCATGCCTTTGTAAATAAGGCCAGTGCTGCCGTCTATCGAGATGTAATCGCCTTCTTTGAGAACAACTTTACCCGCGGTGAGGGTCTTTTTGTCGTAGTTGATGACCACTTCGCTAGCGCCGCAGATACACACTTTGCCCAACTGGCGAGCGACAAGGGCCGCATGCGATGAGACGCCGCCGCGAGATGTCAGTATTCCCTGGGAGTGAAGCATGCCTTTGAGGTCGTCAGGCGAGGTTTCATTGCGGCACAGAACTACCTTATTGCCCTTGCGCGTTTCAGCTTCGGCCGTCGCTGCGGTAAAGGCTATGCGACCTGTCGCAGCGCCCGGGCCTGCAGGGAGGCCTTTGCCAATAATCGGCGCTGCTTTGAGCGCTTTAGGGTCAAAAACGGGAACAAGCAGTGAGTCGATAGACTCTGCTGGGATTTTCAAGAGCGCAGTTTCTTGACTCATGAGACGCTCGCGCTGCATTTCGACGGCGATACGGACGGCGGCTAGGCCGGTTCGCTTGCCGTTTCGGGTTTGCAGAATGAACAAACGACCCCCTTCGATTGTGAACTCGAAGTCTTGCATGTCTTTGAAGTGCTTCTCTAATTTGTTGCGTACTTTTTCGAGATCGCGGTAGCTCTGTGGCAGTTCGTCCGCGAGCTTTGCGATCGCGTTTGGCGTTCGCACGCCTGCGACAACGTCCTCGCCTTGGGCGTTGATGAGGTATTCACCGTAAAACACTTTCTCGCCATTGGCTGGATCGCGGGTAAAGGCAACGCCCGTTGCGCTATCGTCGCCAGCATTACCGAATACCATGGCTTGAATATTTACAGCGGTGCCCCACTCGGCAGGAATGGCGTATTGCTGGCGGTAGAGAATCGCGCGTTCATTGCGCCATGAGCTAAACACGGCGCTTGTCGCGCCCCATAGCTGTTCGAACACATCCTGCGGGAACGCAGAACGAGTGCGTTTGCGAATCAGGGACTTGTATTGGTCGACGAGCGCTTTAAGGTTTTCGGTGCTCAAGTCGCTATCGGTCTCANCTTTGAGTTTACGCTTCATCTTCTCAAGGATTTCGTGGAAGGGGTCTTCCTCTTCCTCTGAGCGCGCTTGAACACCCATCACGACATCGCCGTACATTTGAATAAAACGCCTGTAGCAGTCCCAAGCAAAACGCGAATTGCCGGAGATCTCGGCGAGACCTTCAACCGTTACGTCGTTGAGTCCTAGATTGAGGATTGTGTCCATCATGCCAGGCATCGAGTCGCGCGCACCGGAGCGAACAGAGACCAGCAGGGGGTTGCTGCGCCCGCCAAAGCTCTTACCCAGTTGACTTTCGATTTGTTTGATCGCTTTCAGAACCGATTTAGAGAGAGAAGCTGGGTAAGTTTTGCCGTTGTCGTAATAGTAACCACAGACTTCGGTGCTGATCGTGAACCCTGGAGGAACAGGGAGACCGATCGACGCCATTTCGGCAAGGTTTGCGCCTTTGCCGCCTAGCAGGTCACGCATCGTGGCATTGCCATCGGTTTTCTTGCCAAACGCGTAAACGAAATTTGTTGAGACACTTTTATTAGCTGTCCTTTTCGTAGTCGAGGCTTTTGTTTTTGCTTGTTTTTTTACTACGGCCTTAGTGGTTTTGCTCATGACTCTCGGTTACCTTCAAATAAGCTACTAGCCCGCATTGATAAGAGCTCACCTCAAGCGATATCGCCGTAATACCCTCTAACCAAGAGTCTGAGCTCAGCTTGGATATTGATACGTTGGGGTTGGAGTCTGCTAGCGGGTTGTTTTCTTAGGTCGCGAATACGAGCACGCCGTATCCGAAAAGAACGAGAATAAATCAATGGCCTTCCAAAATCTAGCGCTTAAACGCCACTTTAAAAAGTGATTTCGACAAGTTAACGAGAGAAGTGAGAGAAATCTGCTTTTTTAAGGTCTCATTTGTAGCTACCTAATTAAAAATCCTAAATTTCGAGCCTGTTTCACCCCTGCAGCCAGAGTGGATAGAGAAAGGGCACCAATGCAGAAGAGCAACAATCGAGGGTTGAGAAGAGATGGCCGTGCTAGGCGCCAGGAACAAATCGCAGAGATACTCGGCTTGTTGCAGAGATCATCTGAAAGAATTTAATAATGAACTTTGTGATGAGGCGTCACAACTTATTTGTGGATGGAGAGGCGGGGCGTTCGTTGCCCTCATGCTGTTCACAACGATTGCAACGTTTAGGTATGCCTTGCAGGTAAATAACCCCTCAGCTTCGCTAGCTCTTTTGGCCTATATCTTGCCTATTATGGTAGGGGTGGTGTTCTCCATTGCGGTAAGTTTTTACTCTGCCATGAAAAAGTATAGTCCAATTGTTATAGACACGATTGGTGCCATGTGGCTGCTGAGTTTTGGATTGTTTAGCTCTGTGTTGTTCGACAATGTTGGCACGCAAATCGAGAGAGAGATGGTCAGTAGCACTCTAGCGTCGCAAATGAATTTCATGCCACTGATAGTTGCCGCATTTTCTTACCATGCAGCGTATCAGGTCACAATCATTAGAAATCTGTTGTTTGTCATTTTATTTTCTGCGCTGATTTACTGGATAGATAAAGATTTTTTTGCGATCAGTATTCTACACCTGCTGCAGGTTTTTTTGTTGGGTTCGCTCGTGAGTTGGATGCATTATGATGGAATTAGAGTTCGCTTCTATTCTAGAACTACCAATGAGAGCGCCCGGAAACACCTTTGTAAACAGCTTTCTAAATTAGTATATCCACATCAGCTTGATATGATTAAGCAGGGGGATGAGCTAGAAGTGACAATGCCGCTAAAGGAGAGCAAGGCGATCGTTAGTGTGTTTGATGTGCAGAGATCTACGGAAATCAAACACGAGAAAACGCAAGAATTTTTCATGAGTGTGTTCGAATCTTTCTTAGAGATATGCATGCAAGATTATGAGAAAAATCCGTTGCGGTCACGTGCCTTTCGGTTAAAGGAAACCGGCGATGGCTACATCAGCACAGTGGGTTATCCCTTTCTGTCATCGGAAACAGGGGTGCTTGCAGATGGCGCAGTTTCTGCCGCCCTGGCTATGCTGGATGCATTTAATACTAACCTTGAGAAATTTAACTACTCGCGCCCTATTAAAGCGTCTATTGGTCTCGCCTATAACTCGATTCAGGGCACCTTTCAGAGTGGGGATATTCGCTCATACGACCTGTATGGTGAAGCAATAATTCAGGCGGCCAAGTATCAAGAGCTGCGAAAAATACCACAACTGTTTGACCTGTTCAGCGAGCACGCAGCCAAACTCGACCTTGAGCATTTTCACCTGCTCATTGTTCAAGAGGTGGTGTACAACTCGCTTAGCCCGTCCTATCGAGATTTGTTTGTCGAGATAGATCTGACCGATCCGCGAGTAGTCACCGGAGAAGAGGAAATGCGATATGACCCCGAGGCTAGGTACATCTACTTCTATGTCAGAGACTAATGGATGCCGTGCTGTGCTTGTTGTCCTCAGCTGCTAAAGAATTCAGTCACCAGTGTTTGATCGGCAAAGAACGACGCCAAATTCCCGATGACAAGGTCGCCCATCGCGGTCCGTGTTTCACCCGTCGCACTCCCAATGTGAGGCAAAAGCACAACGTTGTCCAAAGCGATCAATGCCTCTGGTACACCGGGTTCTTGGTCGTAGACATCGAGACCGGCGGCCGCGATAGTCCTGTTCTGCAATGCCTGTACTAGCGCAGCCTCATCGACGCTTTGCCCGCGTCCGACGTTGATAAAAGTACCTTCCGCGCCAAGACAGTCGAAAAATGAAGCGTCCAGTATCTTGCGCGTTGCGGGCCCACCTGGGAGCACGTTAACAACAATATCGCTGTGGCTCGCAAGCTCATTGAGAGATTCACAGTAAGTATAATCACAGTCTTTGGGGCGGCGATTATGGTAGGCGATGTTGAGTTTGAAACCCATCGCTCTGCGGGCGATCTCTTGGCCGATGCGGCCGAGGCCTGCGATGCCGAGTGTCTTGCCAGCGAGGCTTTGTCCGAGCGGTAAGGGGCCTTTTTTCCATTGCCCCTTGCGCACAAACGCATCGGCGAGAATAAATTTCCGAGAGCAAGCGATGATGAGGCCGAGTGCGATATCTGCCACGGCATCGTCGAGCACGCCCGGGGTGTTAGTCACCCGAATATTGAGGCGATCGGTTTCAGTGAAATCAATCCCATCGACGCCAACGCCGAAACAGGCAATGACTCGCAGAGAATCGAGAGTGTAGAGAAGCGGGTCGGTCGCCCAAGACGCCGACGCAGCGGCGACACAGTGTCCTTCTAATTCTGCAAGCTTCGCTTTTTTTCCGGCCTCATCGAGAGTCCAAAGGTGAGTCGTCTCGTAAGCGGCATCTAATGCCTCGATTGTGGCTGGATGGAAGTTGTTGGCAATAATTAGCGGTTGTTTTCTAGCCTGCATTATTCTTTATCCCCATCACGGTCGTCGAATTAGTTATTTTTTTTATTGGCCGCTTTATCTCATAAACGGTTGCTTAGTTTAAGTCCTGATTGCGCGCTAAACGACTATTCCGTACATTGTCGTCATCGTTTTTATCCTGTGGCGGCCATTCCTATTGGCTTGTGCAGAAAATGAATCAACTACCGAGCAGTAGAGTTAAGTAATGACAGATCAACGAGTATTCGCGCTAATCCCGCCGGTCGACACGATTCTCAAGCAGCCTTCGCTGCAGCAAACAATCGCTGCCTTAGGTCGAGAGCCGGTAAAACTTGCGATTAGAGCCGAGGTCGACATTCTCCGGCGTGCTATGGCGAGCGACGCGGCTGAGTATTTGAGCCTCTCTCGAGAAGTCGTCGCCGAGCGCGTCGCAGAGGCTGCAGTTACGCGCATTGGCCAAGAATTTAAACCTCTGTTTAGGCCTGTGTTTAATCTTACGGGCACGGTTATCCATACCAATCTCGGCCGATCAAGACTCCCCGACTCGGCGATAGCGGCTATGGCCATCGCAGCGGGTGAGGCGGTTGATCTCGAATACAACTTAGAGACAGGTAAGCGCGGCGACAGAGATTCGCATCTCGAAGCTCTGATCTGCGAGCTGACGGGCGCCGAGGCTGCAACCGTGGTTAATAACAATGCGGCTGCCGTTGTCCTATTGCTCAACACGCTCGCGTTAGGACAGGAAGTCATCATCTCGCGCGGTGAACTGGTCGAAATTGGCGGTGCATTTCGCATTCCCGATGTGATGGAAAGTGCGGGCGCTAAGCTTCGCGAAGTCGGCACGACTAACAGGACCCATGCGCGCGATTTCGAGGCGGCACTATCGCCGCAAACAGCGTTGGTGATGAAGGTGCATGCGAGTAATTACGAGATACGTGGCTTTACCAGCGCGGTGCCCGAAGCCGAGCTTGCCGCCATTGCCCATGGCGCGAATATTCCGTTTGTGTCGGATCTCGGCAGTGGCTGTTTGGTCGACATGGCCCGCTTTGGACTGCCGCCAGAACCCACAGTCAGGGCGACGGTCGAGGCGGGTGCTGATCTGGTCACGTTTAGCGGCGATAAACTGCTTGGTGGGCCGCAGTCTGGAATCATTGTTGGCCGGGCTGATCTCATTAAGCGCATTAAAGCGAACCCCCTCAAGCGCGCCTTAAGAGTCGACAAAACGGTGCTGGCAGGATTGTTGTCAGTCTTGCAGCTGTACCGAGATCCAGAGTCTCTGCCTCAGCGATTGCCACTGCTGGCGGATTTAACGCGGTCAGTCGATGACATCGAAAAAGCTGTGCAGCGAGTGTTACCAGTGGTGCGTGAGGCAGTCGGTGAGAAGTTTGTTACTGGACGGACTCGATTGCAAGAGTCAGATTGGCAGCGGCGCGCTCCCGTTGGAACTGATGCCAAGCCGTGCGATCGCCATCTCACTGCGCTCAGGACAGAGCGATGCTGGACTGACCGAGCTGGCGGCAACGCTGCGTGCATTACCTAAGCCTATAATAGGACGCCTCTCGGATGGTTCACTCATTCTCGATCTGCGGTGTTTGCGAGATGAGCAAGGCTTCTGCGAGCAGTTGCGCAGTCTGTAGCCGACGTATGGTCCTTTCTAGCTTTGGCTGTTGACGACTTTTGCGCCAACTTCTCGTGTCCCTGCCAAGAAAAAAAGCAGCGAGGCGATCGACGCGGCGAGCATCATGAGCAACAGCGGATACACCGTACCGTTAAAGATAACAGCGACAAGTTGTGCCGCGATAGCCGAAAAAGCCATCTGTAAAAACCCAGTCAAACCCGACGCGGTGCCCGCGAAACGAGGAAATTCGTTAATCGCCGCAGCCTGTGCATTCGGCAGTGTGATGCCATTGCCGAGCACAGCGATGGCGACAGGGATAAATAGCGCGAGTGGGTGGTGAAAGCCGAGGAGCTGCAAAACGATGGCACTGACTATACCAACTATGCCGGTGCTGGCACCGAGCATAATTAAACGATTGATACCGAGAGTCCGGCCGAAGTGACGCGCAATATAATTGCCGACCATAAACCCTAGCGGCACCATAATAAAATAGTAGCCATATTCTGTGGGAGGGCGGTTGAGCACAGTGATCATGATTTCGGGCGCAGCCGAGATGAAGGCAAAAAACACCACAGAGACAAAGCTTACGCAGAAGGCATAGCCTCGAAACGCGCGT
>JGI20152J14361_10001615_pt1 | contig 14544 bp, 9 predicted proteins | sample COG_02_FD_14361 | JGI IMG/M metagenome (IMG submission 14361)
TTAACTTCTTCTCCTTGACGGATGTCGACGGTCTTTGGGGTAGAGTCAGTTTTGGTAGACGTGGTACAACCTACTAAAAAGACGACAAAAAATACTGCAGATATTATTTTTTTCATCACTTACTCCTTTTTAAAACTTCGAGTTGCTTAACATTCAATCATAAAATGTAAGTTGTATCTGAGATATACGTCACCTATAAGAAGACTAGATTTCCGGGTTTTCTTTTAAATGATGGCCCAGTGGGAGTTCAGTTTTGTAGCAAATAGGTTTCAATGAAAAGCTGCTTTTTACATGGCTTATGCCCTTGAATTGAGTCAGGCGTTGATCAAGAAATTCCTGATAGCTTTGCAAATCTGGCGTAACCACCCTGATTAAGTAATCGAATTCTCCAGTCATTAGATAGCACTCCATAACTTCTGGCCATGAGGTTACTTGTTTAGCAAAGTCATCCAGTTCTTTTTTAACTTGATGATCCAGGGTGACCTGAATAAACACAGTCACCGGTAAGCCGACTTTGTTGGGATCTAACAGACTGACGCGCCTGCTAATATATCCTTTATCTTCGAGATTTTTCACACGCCTGGAGCAAGGAGAGGGCGATAAAAATACTTTATCCGCAAGATCAATGTTGGGGATTGCGGCATTGCCTTGCAGGATGTCGAGAATTCTCCAGTCAGTTGTATCGAGATTATTATTAGCCATTTCCGTTCCTTTGAGAGTCACCTTATAGGATTGTCTGAGACCACTACTCGATTTAAACTCAATATCACTAAGATTGCCAATTATTGGCTCAAGATAAGGGCTTAAATTCTCATTTTTTAAATCCAGTGCAATTAATACTAAGTTTATAGATTTTTTGCGCAATAAATCCAAATATTTTTGCGATTATCCAGACAACTTTGGTAGGATTTTTTTAACTGCACCATGGTAATTTAAAGGCTAGAGGCAACAAATAAAATGGAATAAAAAGGGGTCTGTTATGGTTGATAAAAACTTAGTTTCAAGCGTGCTTAAGTTTACGGAAACTAAAGACATGCCTATCTCTACTTTATCATTGTTGAACGCTGATGGAGAGATTTTAGAGGGAGCTCAAGAACCTAAGATAGATAAAAACACTGCTCTTAAGATCTATCGGGATATGAACTACATTCGAGTCCTTGATGAAAGAATGATTGGCGCCCAGCGTCAGGGCAGACTGAGCTTTTATGTAACCTGTACTGGTGAAGAGGCATCGGTGGTTGGCTCTATAGCAGCGTTCTCAAGCCAGGACATGGTAATGAGCCAGTATCGAGAACATGCTGCTCTGCGATATCGTGGATTTACCTCTAAGCAGTTTATGAATCAGCTATTGAGTAATGATCTTGATTTGGGAAAGGGTCGTCAGATGCCAATTCACTATGGTAGTCGTGATCTAAATTACATGACAATTAGCTCAACGCTAGCCACTCAAATCCCTCAGGCAGCAGGCTATGCTTACGGACAAAAATTATCAGGTAATGATACCTGCACCATTTGTTATTTTGGAGAAGGTGCTGCGTCGGAGGGTGATTTCCATGCTGGGCTGAACATTGCTGCTGTGTCTAAGTGCCCAGTGGTCTTTGTGGTTCGCAATAATGGATATGCCATTTCAACACCAACCTCTGAGCAATTTGTGGGTGATGGTATAGCCCCTCGGGGAGTTGGCTACGGGATTCCAGCAATAAGAGTGGATGGTAACGATATTTTAGCGGTTCATGCTGCGTCTATTGAGGCTAGAAATTTAGCAATCGAGAAGAATACGCCAGTGATCGTAGAGACGATGAGCTATCGCCTCGGCGCTCATTCTACCTCTGATGACCCAACGAGTTATAGAACTTCAGAAGAAGAGGAAATGTGGCGTCAGAAGGATCCTATTGAGCGTATGAGGAAATGGCTACTTGGCAAGGGTTGGTGGAGTGATCAGCAAGATCATCAAATGAAAGATGAATATAAGAAAGAGATACTGGCTGCTCTGAAATCTCAAGAAAAACGTCAGCCACCAGTGCTTGATCATTTGATCTCTGATGTTTATCAAACACCACCTGCGCACTTGCAGGAACAGTATTCAGAGTTACTGGCTCATATTGATAAGTATCCCGATCACTATTTGCCGAATCCAACGAAGGGACAGGATAGCTACCACAAACCTGCAGCTCAGTTTAGCTAGGTGTAACGATGCCTAAAATTAACTTGTTACAGGCGGTAAATAGCGCCTTAGATACGGCGATGGATGCAGATTCCAGAGTGGTTTGCTTAGGGGAAGATATTGGTGAGTTTGGCGGTGTTTTTCGCGCCACAAGTAAACTTCAAGAAAAGTATGGCAAGCAGCGTTGTTTTAATACCCCCATAACCGAGCAAGGTATTGTGGGTTTTTCGATAGGATTAGCGGCTCAAGGATCAGTTGCAGTCGCAGAAATTCAATTTGCTGATTATATCTTTCCTGCGTTTGATCAAATCGTTAACGAGGCTGCAAAGTTTCGCTATCGTAGTGGTGATCAGTTTAATTGCGGCGGCCTAACTATCAGAACTCCCTACGGCGGAGGCATTGCAGGAGGGCTTTATCACTCACAATCTCCAGAAGCCTACTTTTGCCATACTCCAGGTTTAAAGGTCGTCATTCCCAGTACTGCCTATCAGGCAAAGGGTTTGTTGCTGTCAGCAATTCGTGATCCTGATCCTGTGATATTTTTTGAGCCCAAGGCAATCTATCGTGCTGAGGTGGGTGAAGTTCCAGATACAGACTACGAACTACCATTAGGCGTTGCTCAAGTGGTGAGTACAGGTACAGATATAACCCTTGTTGGATGGGGCGCACAAATGCATCAGCTTCATCGGGCGGCAAAGATGGCGGCGAAAGACGGAATTTCTTGTGAGGTCATTGATTTATGCACATTACTGCCTTGGGATTCAGATACAGTCGCTAAATCAGTAACTAAGACAGGCCGTTTAATCATCAGCCATGAAGCGCCGCGAACTGGCGGATTTGCTGGGGAGATTGCTGCGACTATCCAAGAACGTTGTTTTTTATCACTCGAGTCTCCGATTACGCGTATTACCGGATTGGACACACCATTTCCGCTAGTTTTCGAAAAAGAATACCTACCAGATTATTTGAAAGTTTTCGAAGCGATCAAAGCTAGTGTGCATTTTTAATGGTCATAAAAGTTATTGACCAAGGGAGTTGGAGATGAATAAAGATTTTATCTTGCCAGACATAGGAGAGGGTATCGTTGAATGCGAGGTTCTCGAATGGAAGGTCAAAGAGGGCGATCTTGTTGAGGAAGATCAGGTTATAGCTGATGTGAGTACCGATAAGGCAATTGTCGAAATACCCTCTATGCATAGTGGGCGAGTTACTAAGCTCTACTATATTGCTGGTGAAACAGCCAAGGTTCATTCTCCTTTATATGCCATAGATATTGATGGTGAGGATGTTGAGCTACCAAATCAGGAAATAGAAACTCAGGAACACAAGTTAGAACTGGTTAAGCAGCCAACAAATGTGACGCAGAGCGAGATCAACAATAAGGTGTTAACCACGCCCGCAGTTCGCAAGTTAGCGCGAGAACATGATCTTGATCTCAATTTAATTTCTGGCTCAGGCAAAAGTGGGCGTATTCTTAAAGAAGATGTTTTGGAGTATCTTAAGCCAGATTTAAATGCACCTTTGTTATCCTTAACTAAGGCGATAGAAGACCGAAGCGAAGCAATTGTGGGTGTGCGCAAAATTATGGCTAATCATATGGCCGATTCAGTCGCTACTATTCCTCATTTTACGTTCGTTGATGATGTCGATGTCACTGAACTATTGAAGTTAAGGGCTTTCTTAAAGTCCCAGATACACTGAAGAAGTAAAGATCACCTTAATGCCATTACTTATAAAAGCGTTGTCTTTGTCTATTTCAGCTTTTCCCATCGTCAACAGTCGCGTTGATGGCGATTTTAGTGAAATCACTTATCTTGCTAGTCATAACATGGCATGGCTGTGGATGGTAAAACTGGCCTTTTGGTGCCAAATATAAAAGATGTTCAACAGCGATCCATAATCGATATTGCTCATGAGGTAACTCGATTAACAGATGCCGCCCGCAGTGGTGTTATCAATCCATCGGACCTAAAGGATGGCACCATTACTATTTCTAATATTGGCGCAATCGGAGGTGTATCTGCATCACCGATCATAAATAAGCCTGAGGTTGCTATTGTTGCTCTAGGAAAGGTACAAAAGCTTCCTCGTTTCAATGATGAGGGACAACTCGAAGAGCGCCATATAATGACAATGAGTTGGTCAGGGGACCATAGAGTAATCGATGGAGCCACAATCGCCCGTTTTAATAATTCTTGGAAAGCGTATTTGGAGAACCCCAGTACCATGCTAGCCAACATGGTTTAGGTTGCGAAGGACCTATCAGGATACAGATCATTCCGATGGTTGGTGTTATGGAGTCAGCGCGGAATAGTTATCCAACTGGTTGATGATAATCTTACCGTTCTTCATAACAAATACGGGCCTTTCCAATTTGCTTATATCTGCTAGAGGGTTCCCTTTAACAGCAATAATATCCGCTAGTTTACCAGCCTCAATACTACCCACCTTATTATCCCATTGGAGTAATTCAGCGCCAACGATAGTTCCGGCTTTAATGGCATCCATTGGCGTCAAGCCAGCTTCAATAAGGGTCGCAAACTCGCGGGCACACACATGGGGCTCCACTGCATATCCACAAAGATCTGAACCCACTGCAATTTTTACGCCTGCTCGGTAGGCCTTACCGATCATTTTCAGCCAGTCATCCCTGAAGGATAAGTAAAAATCATCATTTTTACTTTGCGCTAGTAATTTACCGCTATTGGCATAGTAATCTCCTACATAGATGGTAGGCACATAAAAGGTTCCATGATCGACCATCAAGTCGATAGATCTTTCATCTAGGTAGCTGCCATGCTCTATAGACCGAGCCCCCGCAATAATAGCTTGATTGACTCCCTCTGTAGCATGGGCATGTGCCGCCACTGGAATGTTATGACGAGAAGCTTCCTCTATTGCAGTGCTCAACTCTTCTGGGCTAAAAGCCACATTTTTTGGATTGTCACCTACAGACATAAAAGCCCCAGTAACCATGATTTTTATCCAATCAGACCCGTATTTTATTTCCTGTCTAATAGCTTTTCGTATTTCATCTGGCCCATCAGCGATCAACCCATCAGCAATAACGGGTTGTTCTGGCGACATAAAGTTAATATCACCACCGCCACCAGTAATTGAGATGTAATGCCCGGCACCAGTGAGGCGAGGTCCAAGAAATATATCATTATCGATAACTTTACGAATGTCCTGATTCGCATAGAAGACATCACCGTCACCCATTACTCTTATAGTTGTCCAACCCGCCTCAAGTAGGCCTTGCAGGGTAGACAGGCCTATTAGAGCCTTGTAGGCGGAGGAAGCTTGAAGATGACCGTTTTGATAGTCATTTTTATAGAGTAGCGGGTGTTCGTGGGCATTAATCATCCCCGGCATCAGGGTCGTACCTGGAAGCTCTAATCTAGTTATTTGTTTTGGTATGTCGCTAACATCCAATACTTCAGTTATTTTATGATCTTTGACAATGATAGCTTTATTTTTTAGCAACTTATCCGAATAGCCATCAATTAAATAGTCAGCAACTAGGGCGTACTCTGCAGAATATGCCAGTGGTATTATGCTAAACGCTATTGCTAGGGACGTCAGACGTAGACTGTTGAATATAGCCATACTATATTTTTTCCTTTGTTCGATGGTTTAATTATATACTTGGTTTTCTTGTATTAGGCAATGGATGCCTATAAAAATAATGGTTACAGTTAGCAGTTAATACGAGTCAAATCGATAATTAATCTAGGGTGGGTGTTTGTGGTACAAAGTAATCCTAAACAAGCGTTTGATCGCGCTATTTTCTTGTTAAAAAACGATTTATTCGATGAGGCTGAAAAGATCTGTCGTTCTTCATTGTCTGAGAATGATCGAGATATTAATTTTCTATTCTTATTGGGCACGATTCAGATGCGCAAGAATGAGCTTGAAGAAGCAGAGATGCTTTTTAAAGCAGTGGTCAAGAGGGCACCAGATTATCCAACTGTGCAAGAAAATCTAGGAACAGTACTTTTAAATTTAGGTAAGTCAGAAGAAGCTCTTATTCCGCTTCAGGCAGCCATTGAACTCAAACCAGACAGTTCAGGTGCATTCTTTAAATTGGGTGGAGCCCTCAAAAACTTAGGACGAGATGAAGCCGGTGATGCGGCACTTAAACATGCAGGTAGTTTGTCACCTGTTCAGGCCAGTTTAGAAAAGGCCACCATGTTATTTGTGGAAGGCAAATTCCGAGAAGCTGAGGTCTTAGCGAAAGAGCTTGTTAACAGCAATCCAAGAGATGTGAACGCAGGCTTGCTTTTAGCTCGAATTGCTATTCATGCAGGTGCTCATGATGATGCGGTGAAGCTACTAAGAAAAATTGTCACGCTTGCACCTCGATTTATTATTGCTTGGCATGACCTTGGGGCCACGCTAAATGAACAAGGCAAGGAAGAGGAGGCCATTGTTGCTCTAGGAGATGCCCTTACTCATGATTCTAAAAACGCAACGACGCACTATCTATATGCTGCGGCGCTTGCCAAAGCAGGTCGAACCGAAGATGCTGCTGACTCCTATAGGTCCGCGATAGAAATTGACCCTGAATTAGCGGGTGCTCATGTGGGTCTGGGTCATGTGCTTAAGACTCTCGGAGACCAAGAGGGTGGCATTGCATCCTATAGAGCGGGAATCGCATTGCGTCCAAATCTAGGGGAGATATATTTTAGTCTATCTAATCTAAAAACATTCCGTTTTGGTGATGAAGAAATTGATGATATGGCTCAGCGCATTGCTCAGCCTGAACTGGACTCGGAATCAATAACTCATTTTGCCTTTAGTTTGGGTAAAGCCTTTGANGATAACAAAGACTATGATCGCGCNTTTGAATATTACAGCCAAGGTAATTTAGAACATAGAAATAGCATTATCTATGATCCAGTTCAAACCGAGATTGCTCATCAAAAGATGAAAGAAACCTACAGTGAGGACTTCTTTAAGCGCATTAAAAAGGCCGCGCCTGGCATTCAGGATCCAGCGCCGATTTTTATTGTTGGACTTCCCAGATCAGGGTCTACGTTATTAGAGCAAATTTTGGCCAGCCATAGTTTAGTTGATGGAACGAGTGAATTACCCGATCTTGGAATCGTGTCACAAATGATAGCTGATAAGCATAAAGGTCGTTCATTTCCGGGAGGGATTCTTGAGATGAGCGATACCGAATTAACCAGCTTGGGTCAGGAGTATTTAAGCAGGGTCGAGCGTCACCGAAGAGGAGCGCCTTATTTTACGGATAAGATGCCAAATAATTTCGCTCACGTAGGGTTGCTTCAGGCGATATTACCTAAGGCTAAAATTATTGACGCACGCCGTCACCCTTTGGATAGTTGTGTGGGTTGTTTCAAGCAGCATTTTGCTAGAGGACAGACTTTCACCTATGACCTATTTGAACTTGGCGAGTTTTACATTGAATATGATAGTTTAATGAAACATTGGGATGAGGTGCTACCAAACAAAGTATTACGCGTTCAGTATGAAGAGGTTGTTCAGGATTTGGACACTCAAGTTAAACGTATTTTAGACTATTGTGGTCTTCCTTTCGAGGAGGGTTGCGTAAACTTCCATGAGACCAAGCGATCAGTTAGAACCGCGAGTTCTGAGCAGGTAAGGCAGCCTATTTACAATCAATCTGTAAATACTTGGATGCGTTTTGAATCACACATTGATGATTTAAAAGAGACCTTAGAGCCCTTATTAGATCCATCTGATCCTTCGGTTATTTTACGGTAATTGCTATGACTCTTCCTAAGTTGATTGCTACATCAGTGGTGAGAGGTAGTGAAAAGGGGCAAAGTCATGGAGGTGTGTACACAATTGACTTCAATACCCTAGCTGTAGAGCAACATATTGATTGGAACAAAGGCGATATTGATTTTGCTGGCCGAGGTTGGGACCGAGGGCTGCGTGGAATTACCTTTCACAATGACCAAATATGGATCGCGGCGAGTGATGAGTTGTTTTGTTACAGCTCTAATTTTGAATTATTAGGCTCCTATAAAAATGAATACCTAAAGCATTGCCACGAAATAAGTCGAAGAGATCATTTGCTGTTTTTAACCTCTACTGGTTATGACAGTTTATTAGTTTTTAACCTGAATACATTAAATTTTAACTGGGGTTTGTACCTGACTAAAAATGGCAATGACTGGATAGGGCAACGCTTTGATCCCTTAGCTAAAAATGGTCCGCCATTTTCGAATAATTACCACATTAACATGGTGCATGTGGCAGAGGATGGTGTTTATTTTAGTGGGTTGCATAGTCGTGCTCTTTTGAGATTATTTTCTGATATGACTATTGCGCAAGTTTGTAGTCTCCCTGAGGGAGTGCACAATGCCAAACCGTTTTTGAATGGGATTATTTTTAATGATACTAAAAGCGATGTTCTCCGTTACATTGATCGGGCGGGGGACTCAAAGGTGTTCAAGGTTCTATCATATAATGAGGAAGATTTGCAGTTTCATGGTGTAGATAGCACTCAGATTGCAAGGCAGGCATTTGGTCGGGGTCTCTGTATAGTAAATGATCAAGTGGTTGCGGCTGGTTCGTCACCATCCACCGTTAGTTTATATGATATCCACAGCGGAGAACGTATAGCTGCCGTGAATCTAACCATGGATATTCGCAATGCCATTCACGGCTTAGAGGTCTGGCCATTTGAGTAATTAGGATGGTGGAATAAAAAAAAGGCACGCCAAGCGTGCCTTTTTTACATCAGAGTTTAAGCTCTGACATTCAGCGATAAATCAGAAGAAGCGTCTGATCGAGAAGTTATAATTTCTTGGTCGAACTATATTGTCACTATTGCGACCATAGTAAGGATCAAAGTCCGATGAATCTCTGTAAGTAACACCTCTTTCATCGCTAATATTATTTAGACTTAACTGCGCTTTCCAGTCACCCATGTCATAGCCCAGGATTAGATCAGTAAGCCGATAGTCACCATTCTCCTGCTGAGGAGCAGGATCTCCGTCGCCTAACTGATTGAGTGATGTGCCTTCGAAACTATGCTGAAGCCTCGCATATCCCTCCCCGCCCCCGAGAAACGATAGCTGGTCGGAATATTCTATGTAGAAGGAGTACGAGGTGTCTGCGAACATAGGCAGATCTGATTTTGGATCAAGGCCTAAAGACGCTTGGCCTCCATCAAAACGATCATCGGCGAAGCTTTCAGGAGTGTTAACATAGGCGTCAAAGATTCGAGTTAGACTGAAACCCATTTGCATATTCTCATTGAGAACCGCAGTAATGCTGATATCCATTCCCTTCACAGCAGCGTCACCCAGGTTAGCAACGACCGCCTGCCAAGGCTCCCCAATGGCGAAGCTTGGATCTGTTACCTCAAGTTGCATGTCTTTCCATACCATGTCATAGAAAGTTGCGTTTACTTGGACAGTGTCATCCATCCATGTTGATTTTATACCTAGCTCCATGTTCTCGATGATATCTGATTCATAATTTACCGGCAGAGTAGGCACACCCCTGCCTCGGTTTGTGCCACCTACACGATAGCCCTCAGAGTAGACACCCCAAACCATCATGTCATCCGTAAGATCATATTGGATACCTACTTTCGGAGTAAAGCCATCATCTAGTGCATCTCTCGGCGGTGTGGATAAGTTAGCGTAACCCGAAGGTTTCTCCACCATGTACTCAATATTTCGATCAACCTCATACCAACGTCCACCGACAAGGAGCGAAAGTCTTTCTGATAGATTGATATCCATTTCGCCAAAGATCGCTTTATCTTCTCGGGTGGTAGATTGGCCTGAATACCACCACGCTGCATCTGGAGAGATTGTCACATTGTAATAAGCCGCATAAGCACTCCAAGCGGCGTAGGCAGGGGAGTCGCCATAGTCGTCTGTATAACTATAGAAGTCCCAGTGTTCATCAGAGTCCATGAAGAACATACCTGCTGTCCAGCTGAGTTTATCAGTTGAATTAGTTAATCTAACTTCCAGCGTTTTAGACGTATTAACTTGGTCATTAGTTAGGTAGCCAACGGGATCCGCACCGAAATCATAAGTTGCGTATCCAGCATATACACCAATGGTATACATGAAATAGGCAGCGTAAGATTGGGTGTCGTGTTGGTAAAGTGTTTCACGATCATAGTACGATGCAGCTACAGTTAGTTGAGCAAACCCTAAGTCACCATCGATAACGAGACTGGTTTGTTCCCATTTATCATTTCGAAATTCATCATAAAACTTAATCGTTTCCAAATCGCCCACAGAAGCGTCCATATCATTGAAGCCGTTAGCCTCAATTTTTTGGTAGTTGTGAGTTAGTGTACTTGACCAGTCATCTGAGATTAGCCATTTGGCAGAAGCTCTTGCGCCAGACCATTCAACATTGTTGATATTTTTGTCAACCAAATTGGCATTATTTTTCAAGCCGCCGGCACCAGAATACTCATCTACAACGGTATTACCTAAAACGTTATCAATGAAACCACCGTCTTCCGCGCTAAAGGCTGAGAAACGCACAGCTAGCTTGTCTTCTATAAGAGGAATATTTAGGGTAGCATCAAAATCATGTCCAGCGTCGCCACCTTTGACTGTTGATAGCCCTATACCGATATTGCCAGAAGCTTCATCGCCTGAGGCGTCAGGTTTGTTGGTGATTACACGAATAGTACCAGTTTGCGATGAAGCGCCAAACAATGTTGATTGTGGTCCAGATAGAGCTTCTATACGAGCGATATCCACTGGATAAATATCAGGCGCCATTGACGTCATCGACATAGCCTGCTCATCAAGATAAATGGCCGCGGTAGGATCAACGAGGAATCCACCACCATCACTCACACCACGAAACACAATTGTGTTTTGCCCGGCAGCTGTTGTTGTGACGTTAAGCCCTGAAACAAATCTAGAAAAATCTTGTAGAGTAGTGATACCCTGCTTTTGAATATCTTCACCGGAAACAGTATCGATTGTCATCGGCACATCTTGAGATGATTCTGCCCGTTGCCGCGCTGTTACGATTACTTCTTCCAAGGATGCTTCAGCTCCCCAAGATAGAGGCGCCATTGCCAATCCTAAGGCTGACGATACTGACGTTACTATTAGCTTTTGTTTTAGTGAAATTTTCTTCTCAGATTGATTTGATATAGTCATTTAACTCCCCTCAATAATCTTATGTAAGAATCTATACTTTTTTTAATCGACTCTTCCTTAACAACTAAAGACTCACGAACCTCTCCTTAGGATAGGTTATTTTGATCATGCGGTAAATGATTATTTTAGCATCGTTATCTTGTGTTTAATTGCTCAGAAACTGATTCTTGGAACAATAGTTGCGTTACACTAATAAGATGCGGTCAAGTGGGTGTCAAATCTTGAACTCAAGTTGTGGCCACCAAGGCCATTAACACCCTGCCTTGTTAGTTCAGTTACTAACCTGTCTCCATCGACTTCCTGGACTGATATTTTATCTCTGAGCGCCAAAGCGGCTGCTGTTCCTGTAGCCTGCCCCATGGTCATACATTGAGGCATTCCCCGCACGGAGGCAAAAGCGACGGGGTCAGCGCAAACGATACGCCCTGCAAACATTAGATTTTTAATATTAGTCGGCACTAGGGCTCGAAACGGGATGGTATAATAGTTGCCATTATTGACCATTGCTTCATGGGTCATGTCAGCGTCAGTGCGCATCACATCATCGATAGGATTGTCACAACACACTATACCGTCAGAGAATTTAGTTCCACGGGCAAGGTCATTCCCCATTATTCGATAAATAGCCTCGAGTTTGCGAGTTTCACGAATACCGACAGTAGGAGACAGCAGGGTCATGTAGGCTTTGGTAAATCCTGGTACATCCGATCTCAAAAATTGGGCTAGTTGATGGCAGCGTCGACGGCCCTCTTGAGTCGCCTTACTTACCGCCATTGGGTCTGTGCCGTCCACACCTCTAATATGAACAGAATTACAAAATACACTGCCAGGATGAAATCCTTTCATGAGATATAATTTGGCGAGATCTTCGTGGAGTTTGTGTTGAGAGATACCTCTAGCTGCATATTTTGTAAAGTAAGGGTCTGATTCAGCAAAAGCTTCCTGCCAATTGACTCCGACCATATGGAATGAACAGGTTACTCCCATCATATGCCCATGATGATCTCCAATGGAGAATGGCACGCCTGCTTTAGCAGAAATATCGCCATTACCCGAGCAGTCTATGACGATTCTAGGTTTAACCAAGAAGGGGCCATCTCGATCGAAGCAGGAGACTGATTCAATGTTTGATTTATTCATCACCACTTCAATTGCGGATGCATTTAAGCAAACTTGTACGCCTGCATCTTCCAGCATCTCGAACATTGTCAGGATTGCAATATCATGATCATAAATTATTTCAGGGCCAAAATTTTCTAATGTGCAGGGTCGTTTCTCAGCAGCGGGCGGATCCATGCTTTCTAGTTTGTTTGTTAGCTCTTCCAACAAACCTCCGATAATTTTGTTGTTCGGGAAAGCAGCTCCCCATGGCATGCCTGGACAAAATGCCATGACCCCACCAACTTTACTTGTCGCTTCTAAAAGGATGACGTTCAATCCTTGACGGCCTGCAGCAACCGCCGCTCCAAATCCGGCGGTACCCCCCCCTACAACCAATACATCAGTCTCTTGTGTCCGATTAGATATAAGAAAGTCCACCATAGTTAAGTAGCGCCGTCATTGTATGATCAGATTTAACAACACCCACTTGGCCTAAAAATCGCTGTCAACAGTATGATACAGTGCAACTTGCTTGACGAGCGAAGTAGGCGCTCTGAGCGCGTTTAAACACTCTACTATAAGCCCTTAAAATAGGAAATAGCGATGCTCTTCAAAGATAAATTGTTATTAACACTTGTACTAACCATATCAGCCGCGCTTAGCGCCTGCAGTGAGCCAGAGTCTCCTGAAAACTTGCCGGCTAGTAATGCTAGTCTGGATTTAGCTGGAGTTACTGCTGAAACAGCGAGTTGTGAAAATGCGGATCAAAATGGCATGGCGTTGTTTGGCGATGTGCATATTCATACTCATTACTCTTTCGATGCAGCTGCAAATAGTACAGGGACAACTCCTGAAGATGCTCATCGCTATGCTCGTGGAGAGGAAATTCCTATATTTCCGATCAATGATGAAGGCGTTGCTGTGGGTAGAACCAAAATTGATCGACCGTTAGATTTTATTGCAGTGACCGACCATGGAGAGTTTTTGGGAGAAAGACGTCTTTGTCGATCATCGGAATCACCTGTTTATGGAAGTGCTTTTTGCCAGCAGTATAGATCAGACGAGCGTCTGGGCATGGTGATGCTGTCGAGCTCAGTGACGACAGACGCGCCTACAAGAATTCCAGAAATTTGCGGTCAAGATGGTAGTTTGTGTTTGGACTATGCACGATCTCCTTGGCAGGATATTCAGGAGACTTCCAATAAGGCAAATACACCCTGTGAATTTACCAGTTTCATTGCTTATGAATATACAGGCACCCCAGGAGTCTCTAACTACCACCGTAATGTCATTTTTAGAAACGAATCAGTGTCTGACCTGCCAGTTAGTTATATTGATGCGCCAATCGACAGTAAACTATGGGCTGTACTGGATGCCAAATGTGATAGTAACCAGGGCTGTGACTATTTAACGATCCCTCATAATACCAATTTATCCAATGGCAGGATGGCGCCCTACATGAAGCTTGATGATACTCCACAGGCTAAGCGTGACTATGCAATAAGTCGACTCAAACGAGAGCCAATCATGGAGATTTTTCAACACAAAGGCGGCTCAGAATGCATCAATGGTTTGAGCACTGTTTTTGGGGCACCAGATGAGTTGTGTGAGGTCGAAGCGGTAAGACATATTGGTGAAAGTAGATCTATTAGCGTGCGAGATTATGATGCGCCAGGCATTGTTATGCAAAATGTTTCAATTGTGACTGAGGAATGTGACGAAGGAGCCATCGGGGAGAATGGCATGCTGGGAGCGGGTTGTGTGCACCCAACAGATTTTCAAAGATCAGCATTACTTGTGGGATTAAAGGAAGAGCAGTCTATTGGTCTAAACCCAATCAAGCTGGGCATTATTGCCGCGACAGATACACATTCATCTAATGCAGGCGGTGTGAAAGAATCAGCTTGGGTCGGTGCCGTTACAGGTGAGGGATCGGCAAAGGAAAGATTAGAGCCAGGATTATTAACGAGCGGAATTGATGGAAACCCCGGTGGTTTGGCGGGAGTTTGGGCGACCGAGAATACCCGAGATTCAATTTTTGATGCCATGTTGCGAAAAGAGGTATTTGGAACATCAGGCCCAAGAATTCGACCCCGGTTGTTTGCTGGGTGGACCCTGGATGAAAACCTTTGT
>JGI20152J14361_10001616_pt1 | contig 14527 bp, 9 predicted proteins | sample COG_02_FD_14361 | JGI IMG/M metagenome (IMG submission 14361)
GAAAGGGGCACCACGCAATAAGAACCTAGCTAACACAGCATTTACTTATCACAACAACACCCTTTACGCGCTGCACGAACCCTCTCGCCCCACCGCCATCCAGTTACCCGAACTCGAAACATTGGGAGCAGTAGACTTCGATGGCAAACTTAAACATCCCTTCACGGCACATCCAAAGGTTGATCAGAAAACCGGAGAGATGATGACCTTTGGCTATGCTTTCGAAACGCCTTACGTCAGTTACTCCGTTATCAATGCCGAAGGAGAGTTGGTCCACACGACACCGATTACGATAAAAAAGCCCGTTTTTATGCACGACTTCGCGGTCACAGAAAAATACTCTCTGTTTCTCGACTTTCCGATTACTCTCGATATCGAGCGAGCGATTGCCGGCGGTCCAGCGTTAGATTTTGAGCCAGAGCACGGTTCTCGCATCGGCGTGATGCCCCGCTTTGGCACAGACTTGGATGTACGTTGGTACGAAGTCGAGACCGGCTCGGTTGTCCATACTGCCAATGCTTGGGATGAAGGTGACGAGATTGTCATGCAAGCCTCTCGATCAAAAACCTCTGACATTGCCAGCGCGGGCTTAGATGCGGAAAACCTCGAAGATACCCAAGGACAGCTATATGAATGGCGTATCAATTTAGTCACAGGTGTTATTAAAGAGCGGACGCTCTGCAATGAACGTTGTGATTTCACCCGCATTAACGACACCCATGCCTGCCACAAAACACGTTATGTGTACGCGGCTGTCTTCAATCCAAGTCGACCTTTTAGTTTTGACGGCGTGTTGAAGTTTGATAACGAAACACAAACCACCGTCACCTTTAATTACGGCAACAACCGGTTCGGTGGCGAGGCGGTGTTTGCCCCAAAGGTAGGGGCGCAGTCCGAAGATGACGGCTACCTGATATGCTTTGTTCAAGACGAGACCACGGGGCAAAGTGAGTGCCTGATCTTAGATGCGCAGAATGTCACCGCCGGACCGGTTGCAACTATCCTTGTGCCTTACCGAGTACCCTACGGCTTTCACGCGGGCTGGGTAGGTGCTGTTTAGGCACTTGACCGGCTAGGCCCCCTAACAATATTTGGGGTCGGGGTAAAATTTACAGAACTGTACTATTTCATACTGCTTATGTAGCAATTAGATAGAGAAAACCTTTCAGGACTGGTTCAGCTTGAACTCTTTTCTCGTACCAAACACAAAAAGATAAACGAATTCGACAGCACTACCCCGCCCGAGCTCACTATGAGCTGGAGGCCATTTGTAAATTTTACCCCGACCCCAAATATCCGACCCCACTTACCCTAAAGGTTACACGTATAAAATACGCAACATGGTTTTATATAAAAGTTATATAATCAAAAAATGAAATCTACGCCAACAGAGCCTCTGTCAAAGGAGTCGCTGCCAAAAGAGTCCATCGTCATAGTGTGGTTTAAACGTGATCTTAGAATTCACGATCACGAACCCCTCACCACGGCTGCTTCTCTACAAAATAAAGGTATTAAAGTACTGCCCTTATACGTGGTNGAACCTGATTATTGGCAGTTACCGGATAGCTCGGCGCGTCACTGGCGTTTTATCAGCCAATCCCTAGCTGAATTGAATCAAGCACTGCTAAGTCTCGGGCAAGGATTATGGGTCGAGCACAGTACTGTCATTTCTGTATTACAAAAACTAGCAGCACACTTTAATATCGTCGGACTTTATTCGCATCAAGAAAGCGGTAATTTATGGACATACCAGCGTGATAAGGATGTCACAATATGGTGCCTTAAAAATAAGATAAAATGGCATGAATCTGAAGCCTATGGTGTGNTCCGGCGTTTTAACGATCGTGATCGTTGGGCGTATTATTGGGAAAAATACATGGTGCGCGAAAAATCTATCGCACCAGTATCTTTAGCAAAAATAGAATCACTGAAAGTTTATAATGATCGGCCAGGATTTGATCTACCAGCGCTGGATTTAACGGTGCTTGAGCGTGATGAAAATAAACACTTACAAGAAGGCGGCCGCAGCCGAGGCTCGGCTTGTTTCAAGAGTTTTCTTAATGAGCGCGGAAAACAATATTCCTTTAATATGTCGTCGCCATTAACCGCTTTTCGTAGTTGTTCTCGACTGAGTCCACACATTGCTTTTGGTACGTTGTCATTAAGAGAGATTGTACAGAAGTTGCGCAAACAGGCTACAACACCCCATCTTGAAGACTCCTGGAAGCGTTCTTTACGCTCTTTTGACAGCCGCTTGCATTGGCATTGCCACTTCATCCAAAAGCTCGAAACAGAGCCTTTGTTTGAAACACACAACATGTTACCGGTATTTGATGGTTTGCGTGAAAATGCGTTTAACGAAGACTATTTTGAAGCATGGAAGTCGGGCAATACCGGCTATCCTTTTATTGATGCTTGCATGCGGTGCCTCCGACACACAGGTTGGTTAAACTTTAGAATGCGCGCCATGCTTGTCTCTTTTTCATCTTACCAATTATGGCTGCATTGGCAGCGACCTGCCTGGCATTTGGCCCAGTGTTTTACCGACTACGAGCCAGGCATTCATTACAGCCAAATACAAATGCAGTCTGGGACAACGGGCATCAATACGCTGCGTATTTATAACCCAGTTAAACAATCCCAAGACCAAGACCCCAAAGGAGTTTTTATAAAACGCTGGGTGCCAGAATTGTCTGAGTATAACGATGAATACATTCATGAACCTTGGACGATGCCTATGGCGATGCAGCAACAAAAGGGCTGCATTATCGGCACAGCTTATCCGCAACCGATTGTTGAACATGTTGCTGCTTTACGTGAAGCACGAGCAAAATTTACTGCATTTAAACAGCATCACCCAGAGTTTTGGCAACAGGCGCAAGCACTCAATGCGAAACACGGCAGTCGTAAGCGTAAGGCTAAAGGTAAAACTAAAGGCACTAACAAAAAGATAGCAAATACAAGAATTGATATTGATCAGCTATCTTTATTCCAACCCATCTAGATAATTGATTTCAAAAGCTAACCATTCCAACCCGTAATACCTTGGCGATATAGATAATGGCTCATAAGAAATTACATCTAGACAGTAAAATTTGCCTGGGCTGTAACAAGCCCTTTAATTGGCGTAAAAAATGGCAAAGTTGTTGGGCCGAGGTCAAATATTGTTCTGACCGTTGTCGGCGCCATAAAACAACCCAAAATAGTTCGGATGTTAATCATGCGTAGACTCTATCTTATCTTGGGAGATCAGCTTGATCGCGACTCTCTAATTTTTAATGACGTCGATAGTGAAAATGATTGCTTCTGGATGGCAGAGGTTATTCAAGAGTCGACGCATGTTTGGTCACACAAGCAGCGCATTGCACTTTTTCTATCAGGGATGCGGCACTTTGCAGAAGAACTGCGCGAAAAAGGCCTACCACTGCAATATTTCTTTTTAGAAAATGAGCAGTTTGGTGACTTAGCAGAAGCGTTAGCATATACGATCACAGCTGAACATCCGGAAGAGGTCTGGTTTGTCAGGCCTGGCAATTATCGTGTCCTCGAGTCATTGGTTAATACTTGCAAGCAATACAATGTGCCATTTAAACAATTGAACGATCAGCACTTTCTTTCCACCCCGAAAGATTTCAAACAGTGGGCGGGAGACAAAAAACAGTTACGTCTGGAATACTGGTATCGAGAATTACGTAAAAAATATCAGATACTTATGGAAGATAACAAGACGCCATTAGGTGGTAAATGGAATTATGACGAATCCAATCGCAAGTCATTTAAAAAGGAAGGGCCACAGGACATTCCTAAAACGCTGTCCTGGCCGGCAGACAAAATAACCCAAACGGTGATTGCGTTAGTCAATGAGAAGTTCCCCGATNACCCCGGCACACTGACAAAGTTACATTGGCCGGTAACACAGGAGCAAGCACAACAAGCGCTCTCTCGATTTTTTGAAAACTGCTTAGAAAACTTTGGCGAATACCAAGATGCCATGTGGATGGATGAACCCTTTTTGAATCATTCATTAATTTCAACCGCCATGAACATGAAGTTACTACACCCGCTGCAAGTTATTCAGAAGGCTGAACTTTACCATCGAGAAAAAGGCGCCCCGTTAGCGGCTGTCGAAGGTTTTATTCGCCAAATATTAGGCTGGCGTGAATATGTGCGAGGTTTGTATTGGATGCACATGCCAGCTTGGCTAGATATGAATGCGTTAGGGGCTAGGCAGAATCTGCCCGATTTTTATTGGACAGGAGACACTGATATGACCTGTATGAGCCAGAGTATTAAGCAAACCTTAACCTACGGTTATGCCCATCATATTCAGCGTTTAATGGTTACCGGCTTGTTTTCACTGCTTTATGGTATTGATCCAAAACAGATTCATCAATGGTATTTGGCGGTCTACGTGGATGCGGTTGAATGGGTCGAGCTACCCAACACTTTAGGCATGAGCCAATACGCTGACAATGGCATTATGGCTTCGAAGCCTTATGTGGCAAGTGGCAACTATATTAATAAAATGAGTAATTATTGTAAGAACTGTCGTTTTAAACCTAGCGAAGCCGTGGGCGAAGAGGCCTGCCCGTTCACCACATTATTCTGGGATTTTTTAGACACACATGCCGATACTTTTAAAAATAATCCGCGTATGGGTTTTATGCTAAAAAACTTAAAGCGAAAAAGTGCAAAAGACATTGCAGATATCAAAGCGCAGGCGATAGAAATTAGGGGTTTGCACTGATTGGGTTAAAAAACAAAGGCCATTAAAATAATCGAAGACCCCAGAGCGCCGACATACTTGTCGCTTTGCTGCTAGGTTTCTAGGCGACTTACGCTGCATTCTTTTCTTTTGGCATTAACTGCAGCTACTTTTTGGGCGCGCTCTTTACTGGCTTGGCCCTTGCTCATGACACTGTCTTATTTAGGAAATTTTTAAACTAATATCAGCTGGTTAGGAAGAACAACCACGCGCTATCCATCCTAAAAAAGTAGCTTGGCGCCAGCCGTTTAGCTACCGTCAGCAGCTCATCTGAACATGTGTTGTTTGATCAAAACTTCGAGCTCCATGATGGAAGATTGAATATGGAATATTTGGGGTCGGGGTAAAATTTACAAAACGATACTTTATCCATGTTGCTTACGTGGCAAAGATAGAGACAACCTTTCAGAACCGGTATCACTTGAATTCTTTTCGCGCACCAGAACAAAGAGATAAACAAATTCGACAGCACAAACCGTCTTAGCTCACAATGAGCTGTAGGCTATTTGTAAATTTTACCCCGACCCCAATTACCCCAAACCCAACCTAGCTCACAATGAGCTGTAGGCTATTTGTAAATTTTACCCCGACTCCATTTATCTAGGCTATTTGTAAATTTTACCCCGACCCCAATTATCCAATTATCTAAATTTTACCCCGACCCCAATTATCCGCCATTTATCCAGGGGTATACCAAATCCCGCCTGTCACCAGGCAGTCAATGGCATCTAACACGACATGGATGATTAAGCCCATGCCAAAGAGTCGGGTTTTGGGGAACAGCATCAACAGGCTATAAACCACAATGGGAATGGTGGTATGCAGCGGGTGAAAACCAATGCTACAGCGGCCAGGATCATAAATGGGGTCGGCCAACAGGTGATCAATATCAATCAACAAGCCGGCCAGCAGCATGCCGTAGCTGACCAGCCATTTTTCTCGGTAGAGGGTCAGCGCCGGGAGAAGCGGCACCAGAAAATGTAAGAGAAGATGTATGATAACGACTGTCCCGATTTGATCCACACTTGAGGTTTTTAGATTAGGCCCGTTGATCGGCCGAAAACTTCGGCGACCGCTTTAACGACGGAGTCAGAGTACCGTTTCCCGGCGCCCCGGGATTTTAGTCGACGGTTTGACAATCCGCGCCACGTTATTTCCAGCACCCGGCTCTACTCTTACTTGATTGTAAATAAGTCACTATAACATGCACAGTGCTAAACGCCTGCGCAACGCCAAGCTAACGACACTAACCTGTTTAGAGTTGCGTCAAGCACACGCGAAGCCGTTAACTCCTGCGAGCGAATATCTTTTTCACCGAGAATCCGCAGACATTCATTATCTGCATCAGCTAACGCCTATTGAACTCTTAAACTTCCCGGAATAAGCTGCGCCCACACGCTTCTAACAATATTAAGCAGTACCGAGGCAATAAAACTAAAGTGGCGGACAAGTAAATTAGATTGAGGGGAAACCAATTGAATAAAATAAGGCTGTTGTTAGGCGCTGGACTGCTTGCGTTTTTTAATGCCGCCTCTGCCGACAGCCGCTCTCACACCTATAGTATGGAGTCTGAAGCACTAGGCCAGGTGACGGAATATAAACTACCCTGGGCTAATCCCGGCGCAGGCTCCACTCACGAGCTAATCTTTAATCCCGAAGGTGGTCAACATGCGTGGATCACCGGACAAAACTACGACATGCTAGGCAAGGTCAACATTAAAACGGGAACAGTTGAGACTTTTGAAATGCCTGCGGGTAGTGGGCCTCACGGCGTTGCATTTGATGCTGACGGCGGATTTTGGGTCTCTCTAGAGTTCGCTGGGTTAGTGGTAAACATTGATCAGACTACTGGCGAGATTTTGCAAAAAATTGACGTACACATGCAGCTTGCTTCATCTGAAACGCTGATTAACCCCGCTCCCCACGCCATAGAGTTCGCAGCCGATGGCAAAACTATTTGGTTCACCGGAAAACGAACCAGTACCGTCGGTAAAATCATGAAGAACGGCGAAGTAAAACATTATCCTTTGCCTTCTCTTGGCGCAGTGCCTATTTATTTAGTGCCCGGCGCTGACGGGAGCATGTGGGGAACTGAACTCGCAACCAACAAGATTTTGAAAGTCACCGACGAAGGTGTCGTCACTGAATATAAAATTCCATCTTACAACAGTCGCCCTATTGCTATTATTCAATCTCCGGACAAAAAATCTGTGTGGTTTAGCCAGGAGGCTAGCCATAAAGTTGCCACGATCGATATGCAGGGTAATTTCAAAGAATATCCTGTTCCTAAAACACAAAGTAATATGCTGCTCGCTGGGCTCGCCTTCGATACCCAAGGTAATCTTTGGACACAAAGCTACGCCGATCAAAACAACCCTTACAATAAGTCTGCTGGCGGTAGCGACTACATCATAAAACTAAGCAAAGATATTCTAAATGCACCCAACAACCAGCTGACCGACGTCACCGTGGCGTTATATCCAGTACCAACTCAACAAACAGTGTTTCATCGGATAAAGGCTGGTAACGATGGTAACATTTGGTTTACCGAGCTAGCCCAAGATCGCATCGGAAAAGTCACGCAGTAAGCTATAAACCTTCACCAATCCTCACCATCAGTGGATGTCCACGGAGAGTATTGGTGCGCCGAGGGTAAAATTGTGAGTCTTAAACAAACCATCGTGAGTGTTCTCGCTCTACTCGTTCTAGCGACACCTTATTTAGCATACGGCAACGGCACCAGTAGTCCGCTTTGTGACCATCAGAACGCGTCAGAACTATTTTTGGAAGCTGAGAAATCCGGCATCATCGTACTTGATCGAAGCCGGCTAAAGGCTTATTTACTCGATAACTGCGGCGTGGGTGAAGCAACGGCGATAACGACCAAACCCACCGCACAAAAAAACCTGGAAGATCCCAAAGCTATGGCCACGGCCAGTCTTAATCAAACGCGCCAATCCGAGCCCGCCAAGACACTGGCTACGCACTACTATTTTTCTGGCGCTGCAGACTTATCACGGGGCAACCGAGACGAACGAGACTATGATCTAGCAGCCAAACGAGATCAGGCTTTGACAGCACAGCTATTGTGGGAATTCGACGTGGATTACACCTTGAGAGAAGACTTTTACACGATACAATTTTTTACAGAAGATAATACTGTCGAGACTCAACGTTACGAAGACACGTACCACAAATTTACGCTGAACAACGACTTCACTTACCAAAGCACCACCAACCCAAAACTGATCGGATTCACTAATATTAACTACTCACGAGATGACTTCGCCGGTATCGAGCGAGATACATCCATCATGTTTGGTGGTGGCTATGCCATATGGGGCGATAACTATCACGCACCATGCGAGGTCTTTAAGTATAGCGCCGGTGTCGGTCAGCGCGATCGCAATATCGTCGACGAAGATGATAGGGTGCGTGACTTTGTTTCGCACAAATTTAGCCTAAAGTATCCATTAACGGATGCCATCTGCGTGTCACTCACACATACAAAACGCCAGTTTATAGGTCATTCAAATGAAAATGTAGATGCCAGCAGTATCAGCTCAAAATTTCCAATTAATGCTATCATGAGCATCACGGCGCGCTACCTTTACAAGCATGACAAAGGCGTGAAAGACGGTCGCGAAGCCATCGACGAGCGTCTTCGACTGGGTGTCGAGGCGAAGTTTTGAACCCCCAACATCGCTCAGCGCACCAACGTTTTCAACACCGGCTTCGGCGAGCTTTCTAAATCGTCGAGCTGGCCCCAACTCTCTGTTAAATAAGTACTTTTCTAAACATATCGGGTACTTTAAGAGCATAAACCTGACCCAGTACAGTTCTCGCTTGTACATTGCACGCGTTGGCGAGATGATTCATGATTAGTGCTTGTGGTTTATGCTATTTTTGCCAAGCCTCCACTAGGGACTTCAGGCAACCTAACATGCACCACGAAGTGCGCCTGATAGCCTCAGGTTGACAGCACGGTTCGCCAAACCACCGTTTGCCAACGAAAGTGTCGTCCACCCGCTCAGAGAACTGCTGTAAAGATCATGAAAATCGTTAAAGGCCTGCAAGCCTCTCTAATGACTAAAACGTTTCAGTTTCAACACAAGCAATTTTTAGTGGCGTCAAATCTGTGGGGCTTTTACCTGGACACCGGTGAAGCTATCCTAGAAATGAAACTTTGGCCAATTATTGCTGATGTGATCGGCGAAAACGTTCTGTTTGATGAGGCCACCAACAAAGATGGCAGTGAGTTTATCGTCTTCGGCGACGCGTTTGCGCCGAATCAGCAACCAGCCCCCAGCGTCGATGTCGCGGTCCGGGTGGGCAAACTCAAAAAAGTCCTGAGTGTTCACGGCGAACGCTACTGGCAAGGCGCGGGTCCACTATTGCACGCCTCAGCCGCAGTGCCTTTTAGCCAGATGCCCCTGAGTTACGACCATGCTTACGGTGGCGAGCGGCACCAATACAATACAGCGGGCAAAGGCCTGGCGAAAGAAAGTCCAGACCAGCCATTAAGGTTCTTACCCAACATCGAGCACCCCAGTTTGCCAATCCTGGCAGCCGACCTGGATCCCACCGACCGAGCCTATGTACCGCAGGGCTTTGGCCCCATTGACGGCGAATGGCCGCAGCGCAGGAGCTTGTTCGGCACCTTCGACGACAGCTATTTACAAAACCATATGCCCGGGCTCGCGCCCGATATTAATTGGGAATATTTCTATCGAGCGCCGCCAGACCAACGATTTAACGACTACGTCGTCGGCGATGAATCCTTCAGCATCACTAATATGCACCCCAGCATGCCGATCCTTGAAGGCACGCTACCCGGGGTCGTTGGCCGCTGTTTTATCGAGCAGGAAGTCACCTTAGACACCGCCGAGGGCGGCGGCGAGGCCGGGACCGGAGATGAGGACAACACCCTCATTAGCTTCAAGGAGATTCCTCTTAAGCTCGACACCATTTATTTTTTCCCGAATGAAAATGTCGGCATCGTGGCTCATCGCGGCACAGTAGAAATCAATCACCCGCAGGCCAAAGACGTCAAGAAACTCATGATAGTCCATCAAGGGTTAACAGATGAGCCCAAGTCAAAAGACTATTACCAAGAGCAACTCAGCCTGCGCAGCGATCCAGAAGAAAGCTTTAAATATATGATGTATTCCGCGCCGTTGATCCCCGAAGGTGTACGCTGCGGTTTTAAACAACTACTGGGCGATGAGGAATACACGCAGGCTATGGGCGCCAACATGAGCGCTTTTGCCGAGAAAAAACAGCAACAAGCCGAACAGCAAATGGCCGAAGGCATCGACGCACAAGTGGCTGAGCTAAGAGCCAACGACATGCACGAGCAGGCTGATGAGCTGCTCAAAAAGGTCAACCAGCCGCCCCAAGACATAGACCTGCCAGAAGACCAGAAAAAACTCACAACCTTAATCGACAAAGTATTGCCCGGCATCGGCGACATGACAAGCGCGCCTAAACTCGATGACCTTGATCTGACCAAGCTCAACCTCAAGGCCATGGATGATGTCACGGCACACATGCAGGCCATGGCAGAAGCGCAAAAGGTCTTGGCATTCAAGCAGCTCGAGGAACAGGTCGTACAATTAAAACAGCAATTGGCTCAGCAGCCTGACATGGCCGAGCAGCTGGAGCCGGCCATAAAACAACTAGAAGACCTCATCGCGGGCACCAATAGCATTCCCGTGTTGGCCCGCCCCAATGCCATTGAATTAGAAGCTCAGCTCGCCCAGGCTGCCGAGCAGCTGGCAGAACAAAAAAAGATGATCGCCGAAGAGAATATTCAGTTGACCGCCGAACAACAGCAGCAACTACAAGAATTAGAGCAGCAATTAAACGATAACTCGCTGCTTGAGCAAGTCCAGAAAGCCAACGAGTTCTCCAGTAACGCTTACTTACAAGGCGCGCACTTTATACCCGAGTCTGCCTCGCCCCATCAGGGTGAAGAGCCCGCACTGGTCGCCGCTTTACTGGCCAGCTACGCCGGCAATCAAGTGATCAGCGCAAAAGACCTGGCTTTTTGCACACTTAAACAACAAACCTTTAACAATATTGACCTGAACCACGGCTTTTTTGAATACAGCCAGCTTACTGACATTCACTTTAACCAAAGTGACTTGACTGCTATTAATTTCGCGCACGCCACACTGTCGGGCGTGCGCTTTACCCACTGCTTAATCGAGGGCGCCAACTTAGGCGCGGCCCAGATCAGTCACTGTCACTTCAGCCACTTGAACCTTAACGAGATCACCCTCGCGCATTCGACTTTAAGTCATTGTGAGTTTACGGATTGTGAATTTGGTGAACGCATGGATATGCTCCTGGAAACCAAAATGAGCCACTGTCGATTTATCAACTGTCATTTTCCCAAACTGAATTTTATTGAGATGGATCTAACGGGCTGTGAGTTTATCAATTGCGACCTGACCAAATGCAACTTCATCAAGCCCATTTTAATCGGCGCCAGCTTTCAGGGCTCAACCCTCGAGAGTACTAACTTTGTGAAGGCGCAGCTCGACAACAGCAGCTTTGACCAAGCCGTGATGAAAAACGTACGTTTTGTCGGTGGCTGCTCATTGAACGATTCGCGGTTTAACGGCGCCTCGATCACCGACAGCAACTTAAGAGATTGCCAACTCAATCGCTGTGATTTTGCCGACGCTGATCTCAGCCGCAGCGACTTCGGTGAATCGAGCATTAGGCAAGCCAAGTTCAATCGCGCCATCGCCAAAAAAACCCAGTTTATCAATAGCAACTTGCACGGCAGCGACTTAAACGGTGCCGACTTTATGGAAGCCAGCCTCATGCAGGCAGACATTCGCGCTTGCGACTTCTCTTACGCAAACTTATATAGCGCGAGTTTTCTTAAAGCGACGTTAGGTGAAACACTGTTCGTTGGCGCCATATTAGACAACACCCTGCTGGTCGACTGGAGACCGGCGTAGATGCAGTTGCTGGCACAGAACTCGGGGTTTTTGGTAACTGCGGTCACCGCCGTCAGGTGGGCGACAGAAAACCAGACATTTTATTTCCAACCAGCACTAGCTTCCCAACAAGCACGTTATTTCAGACAAATTGATGCTAAGGATACAGGCTCATGAGCGAATTTTATTTCAAGTTCACGTACCAGCAACAAGACCATTCAATCGGCGATGGCTTAACACTGTTGCACTTTACCGGCAGCGAAGCTATTTCGAGCCTGTTCAATTTTGAACTGACGCTCAAGTCCACCGACCTTGAGCTTGATGGCGACACTATCTTAAATCAGCCGTGCAGCATTGAAATCTATTATGGCGGTTCAAGCGCCGTCACCAATAGCCAACCCGTTCGCGTGATTCAAGGCATGGTGAATGCCTTTGAAGATATCCAATACCTGCCCGACAGCACCGTTTATCGTGCGAACGTCGTACCGCGACTCTGGCAACTGGGCTTGTTTGAAACCAATGAAGTCTATTTGAATGAATCGATCGAGGCGACACTGAGCACCATTCTCGAAGAGGCCGACTTTATTCAGGGCCAAGACTTTCGCTTTCAGCTCAGCAGAACTTATCGCCCTTGGCCATTCAGGCTGCAATACAACGAAACCCATTTAGACTACCTACATCGCATTATCGAACGTGAAGGCATTTACTACTATTTTGAGCCCGGCGACTCAGGCGAGGTCATTGTGTTTTGCGACAACAATCAAGCACTGCCCAGCATCACCTCGACGAACAACGCAGCGTCGGTAGTGTTTCAACCCAACGGTGGCGTCAACGTCGCGAGCCAAGCCAATGTGATCACCAGCATTGTTTGCAAGCGCCAACCCTTGCCCAAGAAGGTCACCTTACGTGATTTTAATGATGAAACACCCTCCCTCGATATTCGCGGTGAAAAGATTATCAACCCCCGGGGCGTCGGTGAAATTAATCTCTATGGCTTAAACATCACGACCCCCGAAGAAGGCGCAACGCTTGCGGAAATCCATGCCAATGCGTATTTGGTTCGACAGAAATCCTACGTCGGCGAAGGTGATGTGGCGGCCATGAATATCGGCCATATGTTCAAACTTAGCCAGCATCCTCGGGACACTTTTAACCAGCTAACCTACTTGTTGGAGAGCATTCACCATGAAGGGGAAAACCTGAGCGAATACCAAGACCAAGCCCACGAACAACGAGTGAGCTACAGCAACAGCTTCACGGCGCTGTCAAATGAACATAATTTTTCGCCGAAACGACAAACTCAGACCCCAGAAATTAATGGCACACTCAACGCGATGATTGATACTGAAAACCCCTCTGGCTACGCCGAGCTAGATGCCTTTGGCCGTTACAAAGTCAAACTGCCCTTCGACCGTAAAGACCGTAACGGCGGCAAAGCCTCGCACTGGGTGCGCATGATGCAACCCTATGGCGGCACAAGCGAGGGCATGCATTTTCCATTACGCCATGGCACCCGCGTATTACTCGGATTCATCGGCGGCGACCCCGACCGTCCCTTTATCAGCGGCACCATTAACGACAATGGTGACCAACAGAGCCTCGTGAATGCCGACAATCAAACCGCCAATGTCATTAAAACTGCATCGGGCAATCGCATTGAACTGGAAGACCAAGCGGGCAAAAATCGCATCAAACTGCATACGGGGGATGATCATACCTATATGCACCTCGGCGCGCCGAATCATGCCGGCGATGGCTTTGTTGTGGTGACCAATGGAGTCGAGCGCAAATGGATTAAAGGTGGTCAACGCCTCACTACGGCAGTAACTAGCGCTTTACCAACGACAATCGCTTCTGAAATTAGCGATTCGAGCGGTTCCGCTGCAAATGCAGCAGTTGCTTCTGGTTCCAATCATCGCTTCAATGTTCTTGGTACTGATGGCCAGCCAGCTGATACTGACGGCCAGCCAGCAACTACTCCAGTAGTAATGACAGACGACGAAGAGTTATCCGGCAAGTACTTGATAGAGCGCCGATCCGGGCCCAAATATTTTTGGTCCGCTGGCTGCGAATACAACTATTACCCGTCGCAATTTAACAATACGACAACGAATCCCCAGCCAAATTCCGACAGCAAGCACTTTCACTACGGCAGTAATTGGCAGGTGCATACCAGCAGATACAACAAAGAAGCCTCAGTTAATCATACAGCAGAGTTAATCGATGCGGTGACCGCGTTTGAGCCCTTGAAAGTAAAGACCTATGAAAATCTTGACATCACGGTCGACACAGCGACTCAGGCTCGCGCTACTAATTTACAAATTACACTACTTGACTATAACGACCTTATAGTGAAATTTTCAGACGAGTGGAGGAAACAAGAAGTTTACCATTTTGGCAAGGGTTTCGTTAATACTTTAGGTGGTGATGTCATCAAAAAGTTGTTTGACGATTGGGCGAATGCCCTAAAAGACCGGATCAGCCACTTTAAATTTAGCGATTATTGCCGCAACACTATACCGCCGACTACCCCATTGCCAATAGAGTTGCTTAGCAGCAATGCAAATATAGCGGCAGCGAAACACGATTTTAAGATGGAAACAAAAATTAATGACGAATGCGAAGCATTGAAAAAACTGGTTATTGATAATCATTATTATTATAAGTCGGAGCTCCACGGCAAATTTGAACCAGCATTAACTGGAGCGACCGTCAGAATCCATGATGACCTACAAGTTAAAGTGGTGGCACTTGCTCAGGAGCTTATCGTTGCGCCGACGCGCTGGAAAAACTCCTAAATATGGCCAGG
>JGI20152J14361_10001639_pt1 | contig 14424 bp, 14 predicted proteins | sample COG_02_FD_14361 | JGI IMG/M metagenome (IMG submission 14361)
GAAGTTGACGTTGAAGCACTTAAGGCTGACTTTGATCGTCTTTCTGCTGAGAACCAACATCTCCGCAAAGGTTTGATTGACAATGGTTACGTTATCCGTGCCGACTCAATCGAAAAGAAAGCGGAAGAAGAAATGATGGACATCGACGGTGAGATGGTAGCTAAGAGCGACATCCCAGCCCCAGTCCTGAAAGCACTCGAAGCTGCTGCTGTAGCCAAGCGTGAACATGAAATCGAAAAGGCTGACCTTGAGTTGACAAAGAAAGCGGAAGAAGTTCTGCCACACTTTGAAACTGGTGCAGCTAAGTCACTTCTGAAATCATTCTCAGAAGATGAAGCAATTATGGTAATGCTCAAGGCCGCTGATGCAGCTTTTGAAGCCTCCATGCAAGAATTTGGTAAGTCCGATGTAGACGGTGAGTTCGCTACCTCTGCTGACAAACTGGATGCTCTCGTGAAGTCCTACATGGACGAAAACCAACTGAAAAAGAGTGAGTTCGCCAAGGCTTATGCTGCTGTAGCTAAGACCGACGAAGGCAAAGCACTCATCACTAAATCCTACAAAGGGGAATAACAATGGCCGTTATGCAGTCTCGTGATAACCGCACTTTCATCGCTGGGGAAGACCTTTCTACAGCACAATTCAAATTCGTAACTCTGGAAGCCGATGGTCAAGTTGATCTGGCTGATTCTGCTGGTGAGAACGCTATGGGCGTATGTCTCGCTGGTGCTGCCGCTGGTGCTGCTGTAACAGTATGTGTCTCTGGCTCCGTAATGGTAGAAGCTGGTGGTGCTATCACTGCTGGCGACCAAATCCAAACTGGCGCTGACGGTACTGCCCTCTTGGCTGCCACTGGTGATGTTGTACTTGGTTATGCCCGTGAAGATGGCGTAGATGGTCAGATCATCGAAATCGAAATGATCCAAGGCGGCAACGTAGCAGCCTAATCTAGCATTTAAAGGAATAATCTAATGCCACTTTTGACCCCATCACAGGTACATATCGACCAGCCGTTGTCTAACTTGACACTGGCCTATGTACAAGAACAAACTAACTTTGTCGCTGATAAAGTATTCCCAACCGTAGGTGTTGCTCGTCAGTCTGACAAGTATTACATCTATGACCGTGCGAACATGAACCGCTCTGGTGACGTAAAGAAACTTGCGCCACGCACAGAAGTTAACCGNATCGGTATGGCAGTTTCTAACGCCGCTTACTACGCTGACGTTTATGGCCTCGGCATGGACTTCGATGAGCAGACTATTGCTAACGAAGATGCAATGTTGGAAATCCGTTCCGCTGGCGCACAGACATTGACAACTCGCTTGTTGATCGACCGTGAAGAGCGTTTCGCTGACACATTCTTTAAGGCTGGCGTCTGGACTACAGACGTAACTCCTGCAAACCTGTGGTCTGACTACACTAACTCTACACCAATCACTGATGTAACTACTGGTCGTCGCACCATGCAGTTGGCATCAGGTGGCTTCAAGCCAAACACAATGGTTGTTGGTAAAGAAGTTCGTGACATCTTGGTTAACCACCCAGACATCCTTGCCCGTTTGAACGGTGGCGCAACTGTATCAAACACAGCTTTGATTACAGATGCTAAACTGGCAGAAATCTTTGAGGTAGAAAACTTCTACGTCATGGAAGCAGTCAAGAACGGTTCTGCCGAAGGTATTGCTGAAAGCAACTCTTTCATCGGTGGTAAGAACGCTCTGTTGGTACACACACCTCGTGCATCAGGTCTGATGACCCCTGCCGCTGGTTTGACATTCGCATGGAACTCAGTTCCTGGCGTAAACAACCTCGGTGTTACCGTTGAGTCCTTCTCTGACGATGCTCTCAAGCGTCAACAGGTTGCAGAACACATCCAAGTTAAAATGTCCTATGACATGAAAGTCACAGGCGCTGACTTGGGTTACTTCTTCTCAGCCGTAGTAGCCTAATCTACATAGACTAAGGTGTACCCTGAGCTTAACGGCTTGGGGTACAACCCAATATATAACAGAACATAACAGTATTCATATAATGGAGAGTCCCTATGCACCCCACATACTTGGGTTGGCAGGTCGATTGGCCTGTGTTTATCAAGATGCCTTTACTGGCGGATAATACGAATTGGAAACGTGGAGATCACTTTAACTGGGCAGAGCGAGGTATAGACCAAGACAAGGTTGCTACCCTATACGCCGCTGGTTACATTCACCACAATAAAGAACTAGAGGTTCAGAACAAAGTTGGAGATCGACTGTCTGAACTAGCTGGTAAAGACTTAGAGACCTTAGTGAACTTACTTAATGTCGAGGTAAACAAACGTACCTCCAGTAAGACAGAGTTTGAAGCTAAGAAGTGTAAGAAGTCTAAGATTGACGACAAGCAACGTGGTCTAATCAGACGCTTCCTTAATGTTAATCGCTGGATTACAGAAGACTTCTACGACATTCGAGACAAGGTTCTCGCTGACTAATAACAACACCAGTTCGCTGGCACTCAGGAGACGACTTACATGGCATGGTCTTACGATCCTACAGACTTGGACACTACCACGGCCTCTGGTCGTCTCAATACAGTGCGTCTTTTAATCGGTGACACTAATACCGAAGATCAGCAAGTACAGAACGAAGAGGTCACGTTTGCTCTATCTGAGAATGGTAACAATGTTTACTACTCAGGTGCTTGGATTGCCCGTGTCATTGCCTCTAAATACTCCCGACAGGTAACGACACAACTAAGTGGTGCTTTGAGTGCCGACTACTCAGACCTAGCCAAACAATACATGGCACTTGCAGATAACCTAGAGTATCAAGGTAAAACCGCAGGTGCTTCGGTGGGTGTCCTAGCTGGGGGTATCACTAAGAGTACCGTTGAAGCTGTACGGAGAAACACTAACCGTATCGAAGGCTCATTCCGCAGAGATCGTTTTAAGAACCCACCAAGCTACCAAACACCTGAATACGAATAAGGAGTAAGATATGTCATTCCGCTCCTTTGACTTGCTAAACCTCGTAAGAGACTTTGGCTCAGATGTAACACTAAGGAAGACCAGTACGGCTGGAACCTATAACCCTGCTACTGGTGCAGTAGATGGTGCAGCTACCACTGACTATACCGTGAGTTCTTACTTCTTTAATTTCTCTGTGGGGCTTCCTATTGGTGACGAAGTTCGTCGTGGGTCTAGCCGCTGCATAATCCCAGCACTAGGTCTTGCTGTCGTCCCTGACGATGAAGACAAGGTTATCGGCCTCGGTAATACATACGAGATCGTGTCGGTACAAACCTTCTACAGTGATGGTGTTGCCATTTGCTATGTCTGCGAGGTTCGTGAGTAATGAGTATTCAAGCCACGATGAACGCCTTTAAGAATAAGATAGAGGATAAAGTTGCAGAAGAGGTTGAACAACAGTTCGATGTGATAGCTTCCTACGCAGTTTATGTTGCTGTCCCTGACCAGTCTATCGACACAGGCGCTTATGTAACCTCATTTTCCATTGGCCCTGCTGGTTTCGGTGGTGGACGTAGCAGAAGCTCAAATAACAAACCTAAGAACCAGAACCCACAAGCCATGAAAGACCAAGCGTACTCTCAACTTGTCGCTGACATAGACAGGATAGATTTTGAGGCGATGCTAGAGTCTGGTAATGCTAGGTTTACCCTTCGAAATCGTGCGCCTCACGCTAGAGATGTCGAGGATGGTGCTAACTGGAAACGCTCAGGCTATCATGTCTTCGCAAAGATTAGGAACCAGTTCGGATGAGTATTTACAACGACATTCGTGCCGCTCTTGAGAGCCACTTAGCTAACACCGCTGGACTACCGTCTGGAATAGCCTATGAGAACGTCTCATTTGAGCCACAGACAGGCACTAGCTTCCTTAAGGTGTCCTTTGTCCCAACGTCTCGTAGACCCGCTGTACGAGGCTTAAATCCACAACAACGGTATCAAGGTGTCTTCCGTGTATTCTGTTACACACCCGAAGGTAATGGCCCCGCTACTGCTGATGATATAGCCAACAAGGTTATGACAGCCTTTGAAGCCACGACTGACATTTCTTTTACTAACGGTGAAGCTGAGACTTTCATAGTTTCTATTGACTACGCTGAGAGAGATAATGGCTTTGTAGATAGTCCGTGGTATTACACGGTAGTTAATATCGGCTGGTATATCTACTCATAAAGAAAGAACCACTATGACCAAAGCAAGTAAGAATTTTGTCTACTCAGGCAAGACATATCTCATCGGAGATGAGGTTCCCGCTAATGTAGCTACGGCTGTTGACCCTTCCTGCACGGAAAAGCCCAAAGCTAAGAAACCAACATATACTAATACTATTCTTGAAGGAGAATAAACATGGCTTTTGCACAAGGTAGCCGTTCCAGTCTCTCATACATCGCAGAGACTTCTTTCGGCACTACGCCATCTACACCCACTTTCGCCAACCTTCCGATTAACTCACACTCTCTGGACTTGACCAAAGACCGTGTTGAAGGTAATGAAATCCAAGCTGACCGTATGACACGAGTTGACCGTCACGGTAACAAACAAGCTGGTGGCTCTATCGAAGTTGATCTTCGTAAAGGCGACTATGATGAGCTTCTGGAATCAGCTTTCTTTAACTCATACGCTACAGACGTTTTGAAGGTTGGTACTACACCCAAATACTTCACAATGGAAGATGCAGCTAACGACATCGCTCAGTTCCGTTTGTTCACAGGTTTGGCTGTATCTACCGCCAGCTTCTCCATTGCCCCTAACCAGATGGTCACAGCGACTTTCGACATGGTTGGCAAAGGTATGACACAGGCTGGTACAACAGGTTCCACTGGTGGTACACCAACAGCTTCGACAACTAACTCACCTTTCGATAGCTACTCAGGTACTATCACAGATGGTGGCTCAGGTATTTCCATCGTGACTTCGATTGACTTTAGCCTCTCCAACTCTCTGGCTCCCACCTTCGTAGTTGGTGCTGATAATGCACAATCTCTTGAATTTGGTAGTGCTGTCGTTGAAGGTACAATGACAGTTTACTATGAAGATGAAACACTCATCAACAAGTTCTTGAACGAAACCGAAAGCTCAATCACAGTGTCTGTTGACGATCCTACAGGCTCCAACGCATATACATTTGAGTTCCCCCGTGTAAAGTATAATGGTGCGTCTGTACCACTTCAAAACCCTCAGTCTCGTCTGATTACACTGCCATTCGTTGCACTGTACGACAGCGTTGAAGGTACAAACTTGAAGATGACTCGCACATCCTAATCCCTAGCTAGGGTAGAGCGGGGGTTTCTGTCGGGTGAGGCTCCCGCTCACTTCTACCAATCACCTGACACAATCTCGACAACACATCATAAGGAATCCCGATATGGACTTGATGAACATTGGTACTACAAAAGAAACTACAGATGTAACCCTGTACAACCCCGTTAACTCTGAAATCCTAACTAATGAGGATCGTTCAGAGATGACCATTACAGTACATGGGCCATACTCGAAGAAATACAAAACTATCTCTCACGCTCAACAGAACCGCCGCTTGATGAAAGCGCAACGGACTGGTGGTAAGCTCAACCTCACTGCTGAGGAAATTGAAGCATCCGCATTAGACCTTCTGGTTAAGTGCGTGAGTGGATGGAACATTACCCTCAGTGGTGAACAACCAGATTGCACAGAAGCTAAGGTACGAGAAGTGTTTGAAGCACTCCCTTGGGTTCGTGAGCAAGTGGATGCTGCCTTGGGTGATGCTCAGGCTTTTTTGGACAAGTAAGGGCTGAACTTGAGGAGTACGCTGAGTATTCCTTTAAGATGGGTAGGAAGGTCTCAGGTAGTAAAGGTAAAGCTACTGAGGCCGACCACCTAGCCCAAGTCGCCAAACAGTTAGGCAAAGAACTAGCAGAGATTGAACAAGCTAATGCTGATGCAATCTTCCCTGACGTAGCTTCCCACTTATGGTCTACCTTTATAGAACTACACGATGGTAGAACTTACGGTATGAGTGGCCCTAACCCAATATCTTACGACATCATTAAAGCATGGTGTGATATTACAGGTGTAGACCTTTCCCCTTGGGAAGTTACTATTATAAAGTCTCTGGACAACCTCTGGATTAAAACTACTGGCGAGGAAGCGAATGGCTGATCTTATTCAAATTGGTATTGACGTTAGAACTAACATCAAACAAGCTACTGCCGATCTGGACAAGATGGGTGGTTCTGTTGTTAATAACATCCGTACCATAGATCGCCTTGAGTCTGAGGTTAAACAACTAAATAATGCCCTTAGTAAAGGCAGTGCCACTGAGGCTGCGTATGCCAAGGGTATGCGTCAAATAAACAATGAGCTTTCCCTCTTCCAACAAAGAGCCGCTAAAGCCGCACAAGTAGAGCGTAAGTTTGGTACTGCTGCTGCTACTGGCGGTAAATCCATGAACAGGTTTAATGTAGCTCTGCAACAAGGTGGCTTCCAGCTACAGGATTTCGCAGTACAACTACAGTCTGGTACAAGTTTCTTCACCGCTTTTGGACAACAGGGTTCTCAGTTCGCTGGTATCTTTGGCCCTCAAGGGGCTGTTATTGGTGCTATCATAGCCGTAGGTTCTGCACTAGGTGGTATGGCTGCAAAGACCCTTATGGCAGGTAAGGAGCTAAGGGACTATGAGGAGATTATTAAGGACACCACAGACGCTCTGGAGGAGTTGACTAAGGCTACAGATTTAGCTTCTATGTCAAACAAGGAACTTGAGGAAAGTTTTGGGTCTGCCTCGGTTGAGATAAAAGGGACTCTAGCATTACTGCGTGATATAGCCAAGAATGAAGCTCAGAGGGCCATTGATAGCTTAAGTGATTCACTGGTTGAGTTATATCAAGTGGCAGGTGATGGTGAGAAGAGACTTGGGATAGCGGAGTTCTTTGATGTCAACATTATGATGGCCTTCACAAGGTCGGGTAAGGAAGCCGTTAAAGAAGCTAGACTTTTAACTGGGGAATTTCTAAGCGCACAAAATGCCCTAGCTGCATCCAAGGGTAATTTAGAGGGTCAAATAGACGCTACTCAAAAGTTACTTAATTCTGCTGAAACATTAGCTGATCTTGATGGGGAACGAAACCAAGAAGAAGATGAGCTAATAAAGAAGCTCGGAGAGAGCTTGCTTAAAATGCAAGAGGCTCAAACCGTTAAGACAAAGACCCTTTCAACCTATAAGGATATTTTAGGTACAGAGGAGGGCTTGGCTCTTGAGACTGAGGCTTTAAACAAGTTATTTGAAGATCGTCTCGGTACTATAGACGATACAGCTAATGAGTATGAGGATATTTTAGGTTCCTCCAAGGGCTTATCGCAAGCGGAAAAAGCATTAAATAAGTTCTACGAGGATCGTCTTGGTACTATTGATGATACAGCTAATGAGTATGTAGATGTTCTAGGTTCTGAAAAGGGACTAAGTGCGGCAGTAGCGGGGACAAACAAGTTTTACGAGAGTAGACTTGGGACTATTGATGATACAGCTAATGAGTATGTAGATGTTCTAGGTACAGAAGAAGGTCTGGAGAAGTCTGTAGATGCCCTGAATCAAATGTATCAAGATCGCCTAGATAAACTTCAAGCTATGGCAGACGCATATGATGACATCTTAGGTTCGGAAAAAGGTCTAGCGGAAGCAGAAGCGGCTAGGCTTGCCCTAACACAAGTTGGAGACTCAGGTTATGCTGGGGGTCGTGGCGGAGACCCAAGGGACTTCACTAATTTAGATGAGTTTAGAAGACAGCTTAAAGATGTAACAAAGGAAACTAAGAAACTTAAAGGTGGTATGACAGATGCCGAAAGGGCCGCTGAGAAACTTCGTCAGGAACTAGAGCGCCCAATGGTTAATGCCATTGAATCAGTATCTAATGCCTTCGGTGACTTTATAGCTGGTGGCCTAAGAGACTTCAAGAGCTTCGCAAAATCTATCATTGGTTCCTTCAAGTCGATGATCTCACAGATGATTGCCACTGCCGCTCGTAACAAGATTATGCTGTCTCTAGGTTTAGGTGGCTCAGGGTTTGCAGCTTCTGCCGCTGCTGGTAATGTGGCTGGAGTTGGAGCGGGTGCTGGCACAGGAATGATAGGTAGTGCCATAGGTGGTTTCGCTGGTGGCGGTGTTGCTGGCAGTGGTCTCTTGGGTGGTATGGGCGCTGCTGGTAGTGCTTTTATGAGTGGAGGAGTAAGTGGCCTATTCTCTGTGGGTGCTAATGCTGCTGCCGCTGGTGGTGGCATGATGGCAACCATAGGTGCTGCAATCCCAGCTATTGCCGCTGTAGCTGTAGTCATAGGTCTCTTCACTAAGAAAACTAAGCTCCTCGACAGTGGCCTGAGAACTACTGTTGAAGGCTTTGACGTAGCCATAGAAACCTTCAAGATGACACAGAGTAGTCGTCTGTTTGGACTGCTGAAAGGTAGCAAGAAGACAGGTTACGAAGCTGCAAGTGCAGAAGTTGCTGATCCACTGATGGAAGCTATCGGTAACATGCAACAAAGCATAGTTGATGCTGCTGGTACTCTAGGTATCGGGGCAGAGGCTTTTGATGACTTTAGCTACCAGTTCAAGTTATCACTTAAGGGTCTAACCGAAGAGCAGCAGCTACAGAAGATCAACGAAGAGATCATGAAGATGGGCGATAGCTTTGCCTCTCTGACTGGTCACTTTGAGACAATGAATGATCTACTTGCCGTTTCTGCACAGCGTTATGACTTAGAGACGAGAAAGCTACAAGTTCTCGGTGACACTGAAGCCCTTCTGGCACGACAAAGGGAAATTGAGTTAGCAAGTGTCCATGACCTTAACAGAGAGTTATTGCTTGAAATACATACCCTAGAAGACCTAGCTATGGCTGTAGATGAAACTACAGGTCTTGTGGGTGATGCAACGGAAGCCTTTAACTTGCAAGCTCGTGCCTTACAAGCTCTTGGTGATGCTGAGGGGCTACTGGCACTAAGACGACAGAATGAGCTTGAGAATGTCAACGAGCTTAACAAAGAGTTGTTGTTAGAGGTTCATGCGCTAGAAGACTTAGCTATGGCTGTAGAAAGCACAACCAGTGAAGCTGAGAAGATGGCCTCTGCTTTCGAGGATGCCTCTAGTGCTGTAGAGGATGCTGCCAGTGAGCTTCAAGACCTACTAGACGAAAGCCTAGACGCTGCATTAGGTGGACTAGAACGTGCTATTGATGCCCGTAAGGATGCGATAGATCAAAAGTTTGATAGCCTAATCTCTGGTTTACAAGATAGGTTGTCTGCTGCTGATAATACTGCACGGGCTTCTTCTGAGATATACAGTATTCTCTCTGGGGCATTGGGAGGTCGTTCTCTTGCTGGTGCATCTTTTGCTGGTCGTGAGGCCGCTAGAGCATATGTCTCAGGTGGTGGCACTGATGCTGAAAGGCTACAGTCTGCGGTAAATACACTTTCTGAACCATCGGCTCAACTGTTTAGTTCTTTTGAGGACTACGCCCGTGACTTTGCTCTTACATCTAATGTTCTCAAAGAGAGCAAGGATGCAGCAGAAGCACAGATGACTGCTGATGAACAAGCTGTCGTTCTTCTTGAGAAACAGATTGAACAAGCTGATAAAGATCGTAACGACCAACTAAGAGTTCTTGATGAACAACTTGAGGCTGCCATACTACAGATTGATACTCTAAGGGGTATCGACACGTCTATACTATCTGTAGATGCTGCTATGCAGACTGTTCGTGATGCTATGACAACATACGAGCAAACTCAAGCTAATCACTCAGAACTCAATAGCTCTGTCCTGACGATACAACAGGCCATAAACAATCTTGCGAGTGCAGTACAAGCTCAAGCTGCTGCACAGGCCGCCGCTGCTGCTGCCGCTCAAGCACAAGCTGCTGCTCAAGCACAAGTTGCTGCTGCACAAGAGAAGTTAGCCATTGCTCAATCTGGCGCACAGACTGATGTAAACTCTACTGCTGCTAATATTTCCAGAAGTCAGGCAGCGGCAATTAGTGCTGCAACACCTATGTCAGCGTCAGAGCAATCCATGTTGAACAGGTTCTCTGGTGGGGAACGTCCTGACCACATTAAACGTGCTATAGCGGAGGGTAAGAGATACGATCCTTCTGTTGGTGGCTACAGGCACTTTGCTGCTGGTGGTATTCACACTGGTGGCCTTCGTATGGTTGGGGAGACAGGCCCAGAACTTGAAGTCACAGGCCCAAGCCGTATATACAGTGCATCTCAGACTAAGGGAATGATGTCTAATCCAGAACTTGTGGCAGAGATCAAACAGCTTCGTCGTGAGATTTCTGACACTAAGACAGAACAACGTGCAGCTAGTATTGCAATGGTTAAGTACAACAAGCGTACAAGTGACCAACTCCGTACTTGGAACTCCGTGGGTCTACCACAAGAAAGGACTAACTAGCTATGGATATTATTAAGCCTATTACCGTAACAGATAGTGTCTTAACTTCAACCAACATAGCTGAGAATGACTACGCTGAGTGGAACTCTGGTACAACTTATGCTATAGGAAACAAGGTCATCTCCGTCACGACACACCGTATATACGAAAGTGTCACAGCTAGTAACCTTAACAACGACCCAACTACAGACGATGGAACTAATTGGTTAAACATTGGTGCTACTAATCGGTGGAAAGCATTTGACCAGTACATCAGTGACCCTGTAAGTAATACGACAAGTATCCAGTACACACTTACACCTCCAAATGGTAGTATCCCCTCTGCTGTTGCCTTACTCAATCTTAAGGGCATCTCAGCAAATGTAACTGTCACAGATAGTGTTGATGGTGAAGTTTATAATACTGACATTGATCTACTAGATAACCGTAACATTGTCGATTGGTACACATACTTCTTTGAAGAGCAGGTACAACGAGAGGAAGCTCTATTCCTTGACATTCCACCTTATATTGGTGCTGTTGTTAGTGTAACTGTTCAAGAAGAGGTAGGTCAAACAGCAGAGTTAGGACAGCTTATCTTTGGTTTCCTTAGTGACGTTGGCTTTACAGTTTACGGTACATCTATCGGTATTGAAGACTACAGTATCAAAGACAGAGATGCCTTCGGTAATGCTATTATCGTTCAAAGAAACTTCTCTCAGACTGTAGACTTTGATGTTCAGTTTGAAACACAGAACGCAAGAAAGATACAAAAAACTCTTGCTGCACTAAGAGCCACGCCTGTAGTTTACTTGGGGTCTACAGATGTTTCTTATGGTACGCTTGTCTATGGGTTCTACCGCCGCTTTGACATAACTTTAGAAACCCCATCTTATGCGTTTGCATCCATAGAAGTAGAAGGTTTGACATAATATGGCATATCCACCGATTACCACACTGCCAACGGCTCCCAGTCGTTCCCGTCCCACAGTCTTTGCAGATGAAGCTGATGCCTTTCTGGGAGCATTACCTACCTTTGGAACTCAAGCTAATGCTCTCGCAGACTACGTTGAAGGGCAAGCCACCGATGTAGACGCAGATGCCACAGCCGCTGCTGCTAGTGCCTCTAGTGCCTCTACGAGTGCTACAGCCGCTGCCGCTAGTGCTACTGCCGCTGCTCAAGTTGCTGCTGCATGGGTGTCGGGAGCTTCCTACACAGTGGGTACGGTTGTATATTCCCCCATTGATTTCCAGACGTACAGAGCTATCACAACACACTCTGGTGTTACTACAGACCCATCTGAGGATGCAACTAACTGGGTAGCTATCGGCGGTGGCGGTGGTGGCGGTGGTCTCACAAGTCAAACTGCTACAACTACAACTACATCACAGACCTCCATTGCTACTTATGATATAGCTGAGTACACTGCTATGGAGCTTACAGTAGTTTCTGACAGTGCATCTAACAGGACAATCACTAAGTTGCTTGTCGTTCACAATGGTACTACAGCGTCTGCTACACAATACGGTGAAGTAAGCACTGGTACAACTCTGGCTACTTATGATGTAGACATCTCAGGTGGTAATGTTCGTCTACTAGCAACTCCAGCTTCTGCTACTAGCACAGACTTTACGACTAAAGAGAACTTGTTTACTCCAGTAGCTTAAGACTAACGACAAGGGGAAAGGTGATAGGGTGCATTTACATAAGTGTTACATCTGCAAACTAGAAAAAGGGGAAAGCTCTTACTACAAAGATTCCTCTAAGGGCAGTGGCAGGATGTCTAGGTGTAAAGAGTGTCACAGTGAAGCTGTCAGATTACGGCAAAGGGACAATAAAGAAAAGTGTAATGCAGACAGTAGAAAGTATTACAACTTAAATAAGCCCCTCTTTATAGCTAAAAACGCAAGACGCAGAGCAAACCTGTTACAGGCAACCCCCAAGTGGCTTTCTGAAAAGGACAAGTCTCACATCACTAGGGTATACCGTGTTTGTGCTTCGGTATCTAAAAGCACAGGCGTTAAACATAACGTAGACCATATCATCCCCTTAAACGGTGATGGTGTTTGTGGGTTACACGTCCCTTGGAACCTAGCAATAATCCCTGAAAAGTTAAACAAGAGTAAGGGTAATAGACAACTATGGAAGGTGAAGTAGATGTCAAACGATAAAGACTTCAAAGTAAAGAACGGTATTCAACCTGCGTCCTATCAGGAGAGCTTGGGTACTATTGCGACTGGCAGTGCAGGTTATTCTATTTCGTCTACATCTTACGATAGTGTAAGCCTAGATGTGTCTGCACAAGAAAATAATCCCACTGGTGTATTCTTTAAGGATGACGGTACGAAGCTATACATTGTTGGCCTTGGTGGTGATGAGGTAAATGAGTATATTTTAAGCACTGCTTGGGATATTACTACTGCGTCTGCAAATCATGCGTTTAGTGTTTCAGGCCAAGACACCTCCCCTAGAGGTATTACGTTTAGTCCAGACGGTACTAAAATGTACATATGCGGTGATACAGGTGATGACATAAACCAGTATACTCTAAGTACGGCATGGAATTTATCAACAGCTAGTTACACAAGGGTTTTTAGTGTATCTGGGCAAACAAGCGTCCCAAGAGGAATACACTTTAAGACGGATGGCACTAAAATGTTTGTGTCTGGAGGTCAAAATACCCTTGAATACGCTTTGTCTACTGCTTGGGATATATCTACGGCTTCATACACTCAGGCAGGGGCTGATGTATCTTCCTCTTATAATATTGGGCTTTTCTTTACCTCAGATGGCTTAACTATGTATAAGGGTGTTTATTTTGGTATAACTACTTCTATATACAAATACACACTTTCAACTGCGTGGGATTTATCAACAGCAACCTTTAGTGAAGCTGGTGAAGTGCAAAACGAAGCTGGCACAACACCTTTCGGTGTTTATCTAAAGCCAGACGGCACAAAGATGTGGGTAGTTGGAAACTCTACAGATACACTCTATCAATACTCCACAGTCCTAACCACAGCCACACTAGACCTATCCACTGGTTCAGTCTTTGAGATTACCCCAACGTCAAACATTCAAGTTGGCCTGAGCAACCCTGCTGCTAGTGGGACTGTTAGTCAGGGTACGTTGTTGTTGGATGGTGCAGGTACTACAGGGTATGACTTGGCTAATGGTGCTTATAGCAATAAAAGTTTTAGTCTTACTGCTCAGGAGGCAGTTCCAACGGGGCTATTCTTTAAAGCAGATGGTACTAAGATGTATGTTGTTGGAAGTAATGGTGTTGAAGTTAACGAGTTCAACTTAAGCACAGCTTGGGATGTCCCTACTGCAACTTATGTTCAAAACTTTTCGGTATCTGCTCAAGACACAGCCCCAGAAGATTTATTCTTTAAGCCCGATGGTACTAAGATGTATGTTGCAGGGAATCAGGGCGATGACATCAATGAATACGACTTAAGCACAGCATGGGACATATCTACAGCCACTTTCCTCCAGAGCTTTAGTGTTGCCGCTCAAGATGCACAACTACGGGGCTTATTCTTCAAGCCTGACGGATTAAAGATGTATGTTGCGGGTAATACTGGTGATGATATTAACGAATACAACTTAAGCACAGCGTGGAATGTTTCTACAGCCACTTTTGTTCAGGCTTTTAGTATTTCTAGTCAAGATACTTCCCCACAAGCGGTTTTCTTTAAACCTGACGGGACTAAAATGTATGTCATTGGGGGTGTTGGGGTTGATATTAACGAGTACAACTTAAGCACAGCGTGGAATGTTTCTACTGCTTCCTATGTTCAGGCTTTTAGTGTTTCCTCGGAAGAGGCAGTTCCTTTGGGCTTATTCTTCAAGCCTGATGGGTATGCTATGTACATAGTGGGGAACACAAACGACACCGTATACCAATACTCCACAGCTACACCAGCCACCATAACCTACGACAGCGCCATACAGTTCGGCGGGGGTACAGCCCCAGACAGCCCAGCTATAGGTGAAACAGACGTGCTGGCCT
>JGI20152J14361_10001645_pt1 | contig 14405 bp, 14 predicted proteins | sample COG_02_FD_14361 | JGI IMG/M metagenome (IMG submission 14361)
AAAAACGCATCCGGCAGTTCTTTCTCATTGTTACTGGTAATGATCACGATAGGACGCTGAATCGCTTTAACCGTTTCGCCAGTCTCGTAGACATGGAATTCCATGCGATCCAATTCCAACAGCAGATCGTTAGGAAATTCAATATCCGCTTTGTCGATCTCATCGATCAGCAATACAACCTGCTCATCGGCGGTAAACGCCTGCCATAACTTACCTTTGTCGATATAGTTGCTGATATCGTTCACTTTGTCGCTACCCAACTGGGAGTCACGCAGGCGCGACACCGCGTCATATTCGTAGAGACCCTGCTGAGCTTTGGTAGTTGACTTGATATGCCAAGAGATTAGTCGTTTGCCCAGTGATTTGGCCACTTCTTCTGCAAGCAGAGTCTTGCCGGTTCCGGGCTCGCCCTTAATCAATAATGGTCGCTGCAGTGTCACGGCGGCGTTCACGGCCATCTGTAGCTCTTCGGTGGCTACGTAGTTGTCTGTACCTTCAAATTTCATAGAGTCTAAATCCACATTTTGAGTGATAAATAAGATAGCCTCGCATCATAAGCTAAAAGCCTATATAAAAAATGTACGGGCTAATGAATCCAAATAGTCAGTCACGACATCTTACCTGAGCAACTATTATTACTAGAGTCCATGGTGCCGCTGTTAAGGCACTGCCGACAAGTGAATCCGCGGTTAACTATGACCGCGGAGTATCCAAGGCAGTCATTACATCAGAGCATTGTGAGCAATGAGATTAACCAGCGGAAATAAGCTAACCCAGTGGAATCAGTAGCAACCACCACAGCGCCGCTGTAACAACCCGGAGAACAATATGAAAAATCATCTCTTGAAGAACGGCCTGGTGGTTTGCGCCATGCTATTCGCCGTGGCAAACACAGTCCCTACTATGGCTGAGGACATCAGCGAAGTCGCCGTTGTCGCCACTTCTAATGACATTGCCAGTAACGGTAACGGTAACAGTAACAGCGAAAGCCAAACTAATACCCATGATGATTTCGACAGCGAAGTGGCGCTCATTGTCGACGAGGTTATTGGCGAGCTAAAAGCCGAGTGGAAAGATCTCGATCAAGAGGAGCGCCAAGAGGTCAAAGATGCCCTGCGCTCGCTTCGCGAAGGAATCAATATAACCATCCCAGACAGCTTTAGTTTTGGCGGCTTAAGTTCTGTGATTGTGCCGATTTTTGCTATTCTCTTCACCTTCGGCTCACCGGTGCTAGTGATCGGCCTACTACTCTTATTTTCTTACCGCAAACGTAGGCAGCGCGACGCCTTAGTCGCGAAATTTATCGACGCTGGTAAGGATGTGCCCCCGGAAGTATTGGCCACCTTTAACGACAATGCAGTTAGCGGCAATAACCTCCAGCGCGGACTAATCCTAAGCGGTATCGGCAGCGGCTTATTTCTATTCCTTGGCATGCTGGTGGGCTGGGGTGTGGCTTCAGTTGCCCTGATCCCGCTGTGCATAGGTATAGCTCGGCTCTTAATCTGGAAACTCAGTGAGCAGCAAGCAGAGATCGAACCGCGCAACAATAACACTGCTGTTTAATCTGTATGAACCCTTCGGATCAGGCGTTGATTGACGCCGTCGTCAAGGAAGACAGTCACCGAGCGTTTGCGGAGCTGGTAAAGCGCTACCAGTCTCCCCTGCGCTATTCATTGCGCCAATTAACCGGCTGGAATGAAGCTCTGGCAGATGATCTGGCCCAGGAAACCTTTATCAAAGCCCACAGTGCCTTGAGCAGTTTTCAGGGCAAGGCAAAATTTTCTAGCTGGCTCTATCGTATCGCTTACAACCTGATGCTGAGCCACTTTCGCGTGGCGCGCAACCGCGAACTAACCGGTGGATTAACCGGCCGGGAAGAGCAATCACTGTGGCTTGATAACCATCATGAAGAGGTCGTCTCTCATGAATCACTGCAACTGCATCGCGATTTGGCACAGGCCATGAATCACCTCAGTGAAAAACAGAGAATGGCCCTGCATCTGAGTTTGCACCGAGAGTGCACGCAACAGGAAATTTCCGATATCATGAGCATTCCCCTGGGCACGGTTAAAACTCTCATTACCCGGGGAAAAGCCTGCCTGAGAGAGCGGCTTGCAGACTGGAAAAGCGGAGACGAATCATGAACAGAGAAACTAACACAGACATAAACATAGACAGCCTATTTGCTGAATTGCGAAACACTGAACCCTGCATGCAGGACCAAGGTTTTTCAACTCGGATTGTCGTGGAACTGGAACAAAAGGCCGAGCTATCGTTTTTCAAAGACGCACTGATTACCATGCTATTCACGCTGATTGGTTGCCTGCTGGCCTACGCTTTTTTCCCAGTAGCAGAGCTCATGGCACTGTTGCCCAGCAGTATTCATATCAGCCCGATGTCATTGCTGACATTAGGCGGCTCTGCAGCACTGGCTTGCTGTGCAGCATATTGGACGCTAGACACTGACCGGATTTGAGGTTGTTGATTGTCGCCACCAGAGATCTCGAGATCTCTCACATGCGTGCGAGATGACAGGATGTTGAGTGGTTGCCAGATCCTGAGTCATTGCCACCATATTCTCACTCCAGCTAATTCACCTGATTCTTCAACTCGACTAATGCACCTGCACCAAAAGCCCCTGCATCAAAAAGCCCCTACCTCGGCACCCACAATCTCGCAGCGAAGCTATGGAGGCCCATTGCGATCAATCAGGGCCCGCTCATGGGTTAGTCATTTTCAGGCTGAGAGAGTGCCCTGTTTGAGCGACAGCGAGTTGCGCGAACGCTGAAAATGACAAACCCATGGGACCGATCGCAACGGGTCTCCATGGCTTAGCCCACGCCCTTAATCACCGAGCCCCTAATCACCGAGCTCTTAATCACAGAGCTCTTAATCACAGAGCCCTGCCGATATAACAATTGAGAGATTCAATACGAGAGATTTTTCGCATGGGTTTGAAATAACAGAACAGGAATTAACGGGAAGCTTCAGAAGGCTCATCAGAAACACCATCAGCGCCAGAATCTGCAGTAACCAAAGACTTTGAGCCAAACAACTTAGCCCACAACAGACGCGCAACCCCATAGATCAGTAGTGCAAATATCAGCACCGCAATAATCGGCGCCAAACCGCGCTGAAACCCATCAGTGGCACCCGAGAGCAACAGACCCTCATAGAGGCTAACAAAAAACGCCGGAGCCAAATGCGCGTCATCTCGATAAGCGGTTACCGGAGTAAAAAGGAAGACTGCCGAGGTAAGTATGGAGATATGACGCACTGCGGCATAGCGAATATTACGCAGCAGATACCAAACAAAAGACAGTAAAAATAGTCCACCAATCGAATAGGCAATCCAGCCTTGGAGATAGTCTTCAGCGGTATACATAATTAATTAATCCATTTAATAATGTGGTCTTCAATATCATCGTCATGCACCTCTAACTCAGAGGTGACCTTGCCACGCAACGATGCGCCGTAACTGTGCATGGCCTCACGATCGCCGGTGCGCAGATGATGCCAATCCGGCAGTGACTGCCCGGCGGCTATAAGCCGGTAAGAACAGCTCTGCGGCAACCATTCCAGCTTATTCACATTGCTGCGATCAAGCTTTATGCAGTCATCGACAATGTTGTGACGCCCAGCATAATCGGAGCAGCGACAGGATTCAGTATCCAGCAGCTGGCAACTGACATTGGTGTAATAAATTTCTTCAGTGTCCGCATCCTCAAGCTTCACCAAACAGCATTTGGCGCAGCCATCACAGAGTGACTCCCACTCAGCATCATTCATCTCAGCGAGAGATTTGGTCTGCCACCAGGGCTGACTGGCCATTAAAGCTGTTCTGTCAGTGGAATTGGCGGCGGAGGCATCTGCAGGTAAAAACCCTGCCGAACAATATCATCCATCACTTTCATCACATCTGCCCTGGCCAGCTTTTTCGTCGCGGCCAGCAACATAGTGGTAACCAATACCGGCTTGCCAAACTGGTTTAGCAGCGCATCTGGAACCCGCTTAAAACCGTCCTCTCGCGATAGGTAGAGATACATCTCTTCCTTGGTCGCAGTTTTATAAATATCACAGAGAATTTTTCCGGCGATTTTCATAAGGCATCACTACTATCAATGACTAACTCTAGCGCAGGGATCACCATACTGCCCCGCCATCCGTTAACCAATCTTGCAGGCCACTCAGGCTTGCCCTCCGCCGCACTGCGCAAAATCGATTCCAACTCCTTCTTGTTACACATTAGTTCTTTGGGAATCGCCTGAGACTCAGCCACTTCATTGATACTGACACGCATCTTTTTCATTACATCACTCACCGCGCGAGACAATGGCTGGGGCAGTTCACTGGGCAAATTATCCTGATCCACATCGGCAATTTCTTGCAGCACCTGATCGCCAAAACGTTTTACCGAACGAGAGTACCAATCTTCAATCTGATGCAGCTGGCTCATCTGGGTTGGCTTGTTGTTCGCCAGATCCAGCAGCACATTGTCTTTTACTATGTGTGAGCGGGGTTTATCCAAAGTTCGGGCAGCCTGCTCACGCCACTCGCAGAGGCGTTTTAACACCGCGAGGGACAGCGGGTTAAGACGCCAGGCACCTTTAACACGCAAATAATAATCTAGAGCCTCGCGACGATCCGCGGCAATCCGCTGGAGATCCTGCATCTCTTCGATAAACCAGCTTTCGCGCTCTTGCTGTTCAAGTAGTTGCAGCAACAATTTATATATTTTAAACAGATACAACACATCATCTGCTGCATAGAGTTTTTGACGGTCGCTGAGGGGACGTGCCAACCAGTCGGAGCGGGTATCTTCTTTCCCCAACTCAATCTGCAGCATATTTTCCACTAGACGCGCATAGCCCATGGAGTAGCCAATGTTGACAATCCCGGCGGCAACCTGGGAATCAAAAAGTTTCTTTGGACGCACCGAGAGCACCTGATCAAGGACTTCTAGATCCTCACCACAGGAGTGAAATACCAGTGTCAGCTGCGGCTGGTTGAGCAAATCTGTCAAAGGCTGCAGCTCCTCAATGGCTGGCGTATCAATCAACCAGCACTGTTCGCCATCCGAGAGTTGGATCAATGCCAACTTGGCAAAAAACGTATCGCTGCGCATAAATTCGGTATCGATAGCCAGCTCAGTGGCACTCTTCAACTGTTCACAGAGTTCCGCGAGCTGTTGGCTGTTGTCGATCCAGTGATTATTTATTGTCATTATAAATCCGTGTTCTGTCATGCTTATTCTAAAGTGATTTACGGCTCTGTAGGGCCATATTCAAAGTGCCACCATCGACATATTCCAACTCGCCGCCCATGGGCACACCATAGGCGATTCGCGAGACTTCGACTCCTAGGGCCTTGGCTTTGTCAGCAATAAAGTGGGCCGTAGCCTCACCTTCAACGGTTAAATTGGTTGCCAGTATAAGTTCACTGACGTCGCCAGTTTTAAGACGTTCCATCAGCTGATCTATGCCTAGTTGTTCAGGGCCAATACCGTCGATGGGCGACAGGTGGCCGAGCAGGACGAAGTACTTGCCGCGGAAACTGCCGGCCTGTTCTATGGCATAGAGATCCGCAGGGTTTTCTACCACGCAGATCTGGTCTGAGAGCCTGCGCTCATTGCGACAGATAGCGCAGACCTCGTGTTCAGTGAGGGTGCGACACTGACCGCAGCGTCCAACTTTTTCCACTGCTTCCACAAGAGATTCCGCAAGGCGCGTAGCACCACTGCGATCGCGTTCCAGCAGGTGCAACGCCATGCGCTGGGCAGATTTATTACCGACACCGGGCAACACTCGGAGTGCGTCAATTAATTGATCAATTACATTACCGTACACAGCCTAGCCTTTTGATGGTGAGTTTTGATGATGCGTTTTTATGAACTGTAATATTCGCTTTTTTGATGCTGAGAGCAGCAGCCTAAAATGGCATCTTGAAGCCATCAGGCAAATTCATACCGCCAGTCATTTTACCCAGGGCATCTTTGCTCGAAGCTTCGACTTTGCGTACAGCGTCATTGACCGCGGCGGCAAGTAAGTCTTCGAGAAACTCCTTGTCCTCTTGCATCAGCGATGGGTCCAGAGTGACTTTACGCACATCGTGACGACCCGTCATGGTCACCTTGACCATGCCAGCGCCAGATTCGCCGGTGACTTCAACATTGGCTGCCTGCTCTTGCATCTCAGCCATCTTGCCCTGCATCTGCTGGGCCTGTTTCATTAATTCATTAATATCCATGGGGTTCTCTTTTAAGGCAATTTTTTAAGGCAATCTGCTTAGCGATAGGGTTTATAAGTAGTTTGGGCTGATTAATCAATCGGCCGCACGGAACGCTCATCCAGCGCACCATCGAAAAACTGCTTAAATTTTACGACCGCTGGATCCTGATTAAGACTGTTTACGGCTTCAACTAAGCGCTCGGCCTTCTCTCTGGTGGTCGCCGCACGAGGAGTTTCCTTCTCGGCCACACCCAAAGTGATCTCAACGGTTACAGGCTGTTGGAAATAGTCACTCAAAGCCTCACTAAACTGCTCCTGGTGCGGGTCGTCGTAGAGGCTGTTGTGGTCGCTATCAATCAAAAAGTTTAGCTGCTGACCATTACGACCCAAATAGAGGCAATGGCTGGCAATCTCACCCAGAGAGGCACCGATGCTCAACTGGCGACGCAACTGAATCCAGTTTTCTGGGGTAAAACGCTCCAGGGCTATAGGCGCTGGCGCAGCAACCTCCACAGACTGTTGCATTAGCTGTGGTTGCGGAGCTACGTCTAAATACTGCTCTAAAGGTGACTCGACCGTCGATTGAGCCGCAGTTTCAGCTCTAGCTTCAGCGATAAATTCCGCTACAGGTTCAGCCACCGGTTCAATGATTGATTTAGTTGCAGCTCTTGTCACTAAGGGTTCTATCACTACAGCTTCTGCAATTACAGAATCTACGACTACAGCCTCTGTAACTGCGGGTTCTATAACTGCGGGCTCTATAACCACAGCTCGCGTAACTGTAGCTCCAGTAACTGTAGCTTCACTAACAGCCTGGACCTGAGGTTCCCATGGCGGCCTGTCATCGACAACCGCCGAGACTGCCGCTTCAGACTTTTTTACGCTGGGCTCCACCTCCGGCGGAGGTGATACTACAGAGGCGCTGTCAGTGCTCGCTGAGCCAGGACTGGTAGTTCCCGCAGGAGTTGTCATAACCGTTGTCGGCGAAGAGGCAACCCGTGCCGAGCTTTGGGGGCGAAACGCCAGTGCCCGCAACAACACCATTTCAAACCCGGACTTGGCGTCCGGAGAGAGCTGCAGATCTTTGCGCCCTAACAGGCAAATCTGATAGAACAGCTGGGTGTCCTCACGGCTAACTGCCGCGGCCAGAGCCAACAACTCACTGTAGTTCGATACGCCTTTATCCAATGCCTCGGGAACCGTCTGCACGATCGCCACCTGATGCCAGACCGACAATATATCGGTTAAGGCTGCATCATAGTCTGGCGCCTGCTCAGCCATTCGACCAATGGCAGCGAGTAACTCTGTCCCCGAACCGGAGATCAATGCCTGACAAATATCAACAACAAAACTGCGCTCAATGGTGCCCAACATGGCGCTGACTTCGCCTTCGTTGACCTGACCACCGCCATGGCCAATAGCCTGATCTGTAAGGCTCAGCGCATCGCGCATACTGCCATCGGCAGCTCGCGCCAAGGACCAGAGTGCGGCATCTTCAAAGGGCACCTGCTCTTCACCGAGAACAAACTGCAGATGTTCGGTAATACGCTCGGCACTGAGGTTTTTCAGATTGAACTGCAGGCATCTAGACAACACCGTAATCGGCAACTTCTGCGGATCCGTGGTGGCGAACAAAAACTTTACATGTGGCGGTGGCTCTTCGAGGGTTTTTAACAGCGCAGCAAAACTCGACTTGGAGAGCATATGCACTTCATCAATAAGATAGATTTTGTAGCGACCGCGAGAAGGCGCGTACTGAACATTGTCCAGCAGCTCGCGCATATCATCTACGCCAGTGCGGGATGCCGCATCCACTTCTATCAGATCAATAAAACGCCCTTCACTGATCTCATTGCAAGAGGAGCATTCGCCGCAGGGAACCGAGCTAACGCCGGCTTCACAGTTGAGGCATTTAGACAGGATCCGCGCAATAGTGGTTTTACCCACTCCCCGGGTTCCGGTAAAGAGATAAGCATGGTGCAAGCGATCGTGATCGAGCGCATTGATCAGCGCCTGCAACACATGCTGCTGGCCAGCCATTTCGGCAAAAATACGCGGGCGCCATTTGCGGGCAAGTACTTGGTAACTCATAGTAGCGACGGCTTAGAAGTCAAAAAAGCCATTATAAGGAGATAAGGGAAATATAAACAGAGCTCATAGAGAGACAGTGGTCATGAGCAAGTCGCCACAGAGCATTACAGAATCAACCTTGTTCTATTCGACAGCCAAATTCGCCACCCGCGTCCAATAACCACTGGGCCACATAGTCGGCAAAACTGCGTCTAATGACCAAGTCGTAGGAACCATCAGACCTGTTACTCACCGCCGCCGAAGCCTTGGCAAAGGTGGTTTGCACCACTCGACCAGAGTTTGGCGTGGCCGCATCCCAACCTTCAAAATCATAGATACTGGATTTTTTTAGCAGAGTGGCAACAGCCACACCGCGCAAATTAATACAGGTCTGGCCACCACTGACATCAACAATCGAAATATGGCCCTTTAAAGATTCCCTCAATGCCGCTTCTAGGCTGGCTGGATCACCGCCCTCTTGCACAATCAGCCACTCACTGGGCCCCAGCCAATAGATACTAATGTTGCCATTACGTTGATAAGTGCCAGGTTGCAGTGGCAGCGCCACATCTAAGGCCTGAGCCACTGCAGCACAAAAGTGGCTGTCGTCGGCATCACCGCGCAAATTCAAATGGGCACTGAGCGACATTTCTTTGATCACCAAGTCACAGTCGATCTGATCGTTAAAGACGCCGTTAGGGGCGCTGCTTTTATTAAACGCGCCATGAAAATAATTCAGCGGCGATTCAAACTTGATGGCATTAGACATGGTGGCGCTCTCCCTTTGGATCATAGAAAACCGAACTGACAATTTCTGCGGCTATAGTGCGGCCATCGGCCAAGGGGCAATGGACTATCTGCCCGAGCCTACTATGCCCGCCTTTAACCACTGCAAGGGCGATGGAATGTCCTAAACTGGAACTGTAATAGCTCGAGGTCACATGACCCTGCATGGACATAGGAATTGCCTGTTTGGCATCAAAGACAACCTGCGCGCCCTCGGGCAGTACAGTCTCAGCTTCCAAGGTTTTCAAACCCACCAGCTGCTTACGGTTTTCCCGCAGCATATCGCTGCGCTGGAGGGATCGCTTGCCGATAAAGCTAAAGGTTTTTTGCTTGCCCACTACCCAATCCATGTTCATATCTGCGGGGGTCATGGAGCCATCGGTATCTTGACCAACAATAATAAAGCCCTTCTCGGCACGCAGAACGTGCATGGTTTCAGTGCCGTATGGGGTGATATTAAATTCTTCACCGGCGGCTATTAGAGCTTCCCAAACATGGCGGCCATAATGAGCTGGCACATTGACTTCGTAGGAGAGCTCACCGGTAAAGCTGATGCGGAAGATTCTCGCTTTAATGCCCGCCACAGTGCCATCGCGCCAATCCATAAACGAAAAAGCCTCGTTGGACAGTTCTATATCGCTGCAAACCTTGGCAATCACTTTGCGCGCATTGGGACCAGTCACCGTTGCCGTGGTCCAGTGATCGGTCACCGAGGTGAAGTAAACCTGAAGTTCGGGCCATTCGGTTTGCTGCCAGAGCTCAAGCCATGCCAATACCCCAGCGGCACCGCCAGTGGTGGTAAACATCAGATAGTGATTATCTCCCAGACAGGCACAGACACCGTCGTCAAAGATCATGCCGTCTTCTTTAAGCATTACTCCGTAGCGACATTTTCCCGGGGCTAATTTCAAATAGGAGTTGGTATACATGCGGGTAATAAACTCTGCCGCATCCGGACCCTGAATATCAATTTTACCCAGGGTAGTGGCATCCAAAATACCGACGCTATTGCGCACTGCGAGGCCTTCGCGGTTAACCGCATCCTGCATGCTCTCGCCCTGGTTTGGGAAGTACCAGGGGCGCTTCCACTGGCCGACATTTTCAAACTCGGCGCCCTGATCTACATGCCAGCGATGCATGGCGGTGTAGCGTTCAGGATCAAACAGATTATTCACGTCGCGCCCGGCGATAGCGCCAAAGGTCGTGGGCGTATAGGAGGGTCGAAAGATTGTAGTGCCGGTCTCGGCAATACTCTGATCCAACGCATTAGCCAAAATAGCCATGCCGTTAATATTGCCCAGCTTACCCTGATCTGTACCAAAACCCAGAGCGGTGTAACGCTTCACATGCTCAACGGATTCAAAGCCTTCACGGACCGCCAGCTCAATGGCACTGGCACTGACATCCAACTGAAAATCAACAAATTGGCTCGGCGCTCGGCTAGTACTTTTGGTGTGAGGCACCAAAAATAATGCCTGCTGTGGCTGCTCTTTAAACTCTTCAACAGCGCAGGTTGGGAATTGAGTACTGCCCTCTCCATGACCAGAGCGATTGGCCGCACCGGCACCAGCGCTAGCGCCCTCGGCCAGACAGCCCGCTAGATCAAAGGTGCCTCTGCAGGCTCCCGCTGAACGCTCTTGCTGCTTTGACTCTCCCGGTCTAAAGCCAACAATGCTCTCATCCCAAACCGGTTTGGCACCTGTATGGGAGCTTAGGTGAACCGCTGGGCTCCAGCCGCCAGAACAGGCGATCAAATCGCACTTTAAAGGTCGCACGGCACCGGTTACCTGGGTACCCGATTCATTGATCGGCGCGATCAGAGCACGCTTAACGCGCTTGCTGCCCTGAGCTTCGATAAGTCCATGGCCGGCAATTACATCTATGCCCAACGCTTTCACCGCGGCGACAATATCGCCACTGGGATCTCTGCGCGTATCTATCACCGCAACCACTTCACGACCGGTCTGGTGCCAATCTAGGACAGTCTGGTAGGCATTGTCATTAGTGGTGAAGAGCACCAGCTTATTGCCGGGGGCCACGCCATAGCGATTGACATAAGTAGAGACAGATGAAGCCAGCATGACGCCGGGAATATCGTTATGGGCAAACACCAGCGGACGCTCAAAGGCACCTGTTGCCAGCACTACCTGAGCCGCTCTTACCCTGTGCATGCGCTGACGCACTTCGTGGGCCGAGGTCAGTCCCAGATGATCTGTGCGACGCTCTAAAATGGTTAAAAAATTGTGGTCGTAATAACCAAACACGGTGCTTCGCGGCAGCATCTGCACATTCTTATAGGCCTTAAGTTCAGTCACCAGACTGGCGACCCAATCCCTGGCTATAAGCCCATCAATCAACTGCTTTGAGGCCAGCAAGCTACCGCCAAACTCAGACTGCTCGTCGGCAATAATCACCCGGGCGCCTGTGCGTGCAGCTTCACGAGCGGCGACTAATCCCGCCGGACCTGCTCCCACCACCAACACATCACAGTGCTGATTGAGCCGGTCATAGCTGTCGGGATCGGCTTCCACTGGAGTGGCTCCCAAGCCGGCAGCCTTACGAATAAAATGCTCGTAGGTCATCCAGAGTTTTTTCGGGTACATAAAGGTTTTGTAATAAAACCCAGGTGGCATCAGGCGACCAAAGACGCCGATTATACCCATCACATCGAAGTCGACACTGGGCCAGCCATTGACACTGGACGCTTCAAGACCCTGATAGAGTTCTACCTGAGTGGCTTTTAGATTGGGCACAGTGCCTGCCCCTGAGCCCAGCTGAATAATGCCATTGGGCTCTTCGGCACCATGGCCAAAGATTCCTCGGGGTCGGGCATATTTAAAACTGCGACCCACTACATTGACGCCATTGGCTAGCAGCGCAGAAGCCAGAGTGTCACCGGCGATGCCCTTTAGGGCCACACCATTAAAGGTGAAATCAATAGCGGTGCCTGAATGGGTCGGCAAACGATTAGGGCTCACTCGATTAGGACTCATGAATCAGCTCCAGTAATAGTTGGCTGGGTACCGGTTTTATAGGTTTCTAAAATCTCATAGGTGACTGTATTGCGCGTGGCATTGAAATAGCGTCGACAACCCACCGAGTGATACCACATCTCATGGTGTATACCCCGGGAATTGGTGCGAAAGAACAGGTAGTCACCCCACTCTTGGTCGTTTAGGGCTTCAGGCTCCAGAGGACGAACTATGTGGGCTTCGCCGCCATAGCTAAACTCTTCCTCGTCGCGATGTTCCATACAGTGGGGGCAATGGATTAGTAACATATTTTTCTCATAATCTTAGGCCTTTCATTTCAAGTTCAGACAATTAGTGAGCCACACCAGCAGCGCCGTGTTCATCGATCAGCGCGCCAGTATTAAAGCGGTCAATATTGAATGCCGCAGCCAGTGGATGGGGACGGTCATTGGCCACAGTGTCAGCAAATACATAACCGGAACCAGGGGTCGCTTTAAAGCCACCAGTGCCCCAGCCGCAGTTAAAGTAGAGCCCGTCGACAGAGGTCTTACTGATTATCGGGCAGGCATCGGGACAGGTATCGACAATACCGCCCCACTGGCGATTCATACGCACCCGACTAAAGGCGGGAAACAGTTCGCAGATGGCTTGAATGGTATGTTCAACAACATGAAAAGAACCGCGCTGACCATAGCCGTTGTAGCTGTCGACGCCGGCACCAATCACCAGATCCCCTTTGTCGGACTGGCTGATATAACCATGTACCGCATTGGACATCACCACTGTATCTAGGCAGGGTTTAACCGGTTCAGACACCAAGGCCTGCAATGGCCGCGACTCTACCGGCAATCGCAAACCGGCCATGGCCGCTACCACACTGGAATTACCGGCGGTCACACAGGCCACTTTACGCGCACCTATAAATCCACCAGTGGTTTCAACGCCCACCACGGCGCCGTCTTTGCGACGGATACCGGTAACTTCAGTTTGCTGAATCAGATCTACACCCAGTGCATCGGCACCACGGGCATAGCCCCAGGCCACGGCGTCGTGACGGGCAGTACCGCCGCGAGGCTGCCATGAGGCACCCAGTATCGGATAACGGCTGTTAGGGGAGATATTGATTAATGGCGCGATCTCTTTAATGCGCTCAGGGCTGACCACTTCGCCGTCAATACCATTGAGACGATTGGCGTTAACCCGCCGCTCTATATCGCGCATATCCTGCAGGTTGTGACCCAGGTTAAGCACGCCGCGCTGACTGAACATAACATTGTAGTTAAGTTCTTGGCTCAAACCCTCCCAGAGTTTTAGCGACAGATCATAGAGCTGCGCCGCTTCATCCCAGAGGTAATTGGACCGAATAATGGTCGTGTTTCGGGCTGTATTACCACCACCCAAATAGCCTTTTTCGATCACCGCAATATTGGTAATACCATGGACTTTGGCCAGATAATAAGCCGTGGCTAAACCATGTCCACCGCCGCCCACAACAATCACGTCGTAGTCTTTTTTCGGGGTTGGACTGCGCCAGACTTTCTGCCAGTTTTCGTGATAGCTCAGGGCATTTTTTAAGAGGCTGAAGGCGGAATATTTTTTCATGTGAGACGGTCGACCCAATAGCGGTTAATAGCCTCCATTGGAGCAAGTTGCAGGCACCAGCAACTAGAAGAAAACTGACAACCTCAGGGCCCAAAAACGACAAATAGCCTTAAAACCCTAATAATGGCAGTTAAATTCAAGCTATAGGCCAGATATGTTGTATATAACTGCCGTCGATCTTACACTGCAATGAACAAAAATAATTAAAAATTAATTAAAAAAAATAAGGCTCTCAGCATGCCTAAAAAAGTCAGCAAAAATAAAATATCCCCAAGCTTATCAGTGGGCTTTGTGCTTATGCCGAGCTTTACTCTGCTGCCGTTTTCCGCCTTTATTGACGCGCTTCGTTTGGCTGCGGATGAGGGTGATCAGAGTCAGCAAATAAACTGTCATTGGACAGTAATGGGGCCCAACCTTGAGCCGATTTCTTCCAGCTCTGGGGTCCAGGTTAAGCCCTGGGAAACCTATCGCGATCCAGAGGAGTTTGATTACATAGTGGTGGTCGGTGGACTACTGCAAAAAACCCTGCACGGCAGCCAACATGTGATCGATTATTTGCAGCAGGCGGACCGCGCCCATGTGCCTATTATTGGTCTCTGTACTGGTTCTTTTGCGATGATTCGCGCCGGGCTCATGCACCAGCGGCGCTGCTGTGTCAGCTGGTTTCACTACAAGGATCTCGCCGACCATTACAGCGAGGTTATTCCGGTGGCAGAGCAGCTATTTGTCGACGATGGCGATCGCATTA
>JGI20152J14361_10001646_pt1 | contig 14401 bp, 12 predicted proteins | sample COG_02_FD_14361 | JGI IMG/M metagenome (IMG submission 14361)
AAAAAACCCGTAATGTCTCCGGCATTTCATTATCTATGTACGGGATTTTAACCACTGGGGTTGGTTTGTGGATGCTGTACGGTTTCTTAATTCGGGACATGGCGGTTTTTTTCGCCAACCTAATTACCTTTGCCTTGGCGATGGCCGTGATCACCCTTACGGTAAAAGAGCGTTTGTCCTTGGCCAAAAAGGTTGTGCACCAGGTCTAGAACCGTCGCTGCGATCTAACTGATAGGCCGCTTGAGGGCTGGGCTAACGTCTTCCGGTGCCTTGAGTGGGATCCTTAGGGTAAAGATAGAGCCTTTGTCCTGCTCACTGTCCACCCCTATGGTGCCATTGTGTGCCTGCATTATATTGTACACCACCGATAGACCAAGGCCGGTACCATCACCGATCGCCTTGGTCGTGTAAAACGGATCAAAAATCTTATCCTTCGCCTCCTCGCTTAAGCCTTGCCCGTTGTCGGTCACCGACACAATAAGATGATCCGCTGCCACACTGGAACGAATTGAAACTGTGCCTTTTCGTGAGCCAACATCGATAGCTTGGGCCGCATTGATCAAAAGGTTAATAAACACCTGAGTAAGGTTGTTCGGGTAACACAGCAATTCGGGTAAGTCCTCTGCCAAGTGCGAACGAAATTCCACCCGGTGTTGATACTTGGGTTTGGTCATCTTGATGGCCGTCTCGATCGATTGATTAATCTGGGCAAGGGTTTTTTCGGCATACTCGCGTCGATTGTAGGCCTGCAAATGGTTGACGATCTCAACAATACGGTCCATACCGACCACACTTTCTGTCAACAGCATGGCCAGGTCGCGTTGAATAAAATCGATCTCGAGCGATTGGCGAGTATCCCTCAGCGTCATCCGCACTGCCTCGGGTATAAGCGGGTCTGCCTGTTGATACAGTGCGAGTAGGCTGTCGTAATGGCCGATATAGCCGCGCAAGGTTTCAAAATTGCTTTTGATAAAGCTAAGCGGGTTGTTGATTTCGTGTGCCACGCCGGCCGCCATCAAGCCCAAGGATGCCATTTTTTCACTTTGAAAAAGCTGTAATTGGGTTGCATGCAGTTGTTGATTGCGTTCGTCTATGTCGTTTTTTTGTACTCGCAATTCATCGGTTTGGTTCCTCAGCAGTTGCAAGGCGGTAAATATTTCCATGGATTTTTTTTCCAATGCCACCTCAGCCGACTTGCGCGCCTCGCGTTCGCGTTCGTAAGCGGCCTTATAGGGATTAGCATCAGTCATCGATCAGCACAATAATTTCGCAATGGTCTGCGCCCTCATGCATACAAATAGTGTGGTTAAGGGTGATATTTTTTTTGTAAAATTCGGCCGACGCTTCAATCAAGCCTTCGGCCAAAAAACACAGCCTACGATCCGATTGATAGTGCATGACCAATCCGCCCTCGGTATCAAGTACCTGAAAGTTCGGTGGGGACGACCCAGGAAAATAGGAGCGCACCTTGTCGTGTGTGGTCTTGTCGATGTGTTTGAGAAAGTTGGCAAAGTCGGTATCGACCATATAATTGTTCAAGGTGCGTTGCCGCAGCGTGTCGAACAATCTATAGCCAAACTCATTGAGCAGCCCCCGGACGGTTTGACCGGTGGTTGCATGCAACCAGCCAAATACTCGCATGGCCTCGTCATCATTGTACCGTTGACCCGTGGTATAGGCGCCATGACTCGACAACTGGAGTTCAGCCAAGGCCCTGTTCCACTGCTCAAGGCCGACCTTATCGATACTGTATTCCGCTAACTCGGTAAAAATTATACCTAACATACTGTGCTCCGATTCCTCAGGGTGTGCTCAATCTAGACCTTAGTCAGATTGAGGCCTTATGCAAAAGTGTAGTCAAGAATCCACTAAAGTAGTCAATGGCCGGTTTGCTATTCCTATTGGGTGGCGATACGGCTGCGGCGACCCGCAACTCGCATGGCAAAACGTTCCATCGGTTCATACAGGCTATTTGGTAACAGGCACAGTAGGGCGCAACCATAGGTGATCAGTGTTCGGCTCGGTTCGTCACGCAGTATTCTGGGGTCGGTCCATAGGGCTGAGTTGATGAGCTTGAGGGCGGCCATGCCATTGCCCGAGCGAATAGCACGACGTGCCAAATAACGCTTCTGATAGGCCGCCGCCAGGCGATGCCATCTGTTGTAAAAGTCGGGGAAGTTCACTCTGTTCTTTTCAACCGCATAGCGCCAAGCGTTAAACTGGTTGTCCAAGTTGGCCGACAGGCCATTGGCGTTGACGCGGTAAAAGGTGAGCGGCTTGGCGATACCGCCAAAGGTCCAGTGTGTGGTGAGGGCAATACGTAACCAGAACTCAACATCTTCAGACTGACGCATGGTCTCGTCAAAATAGGACATTACCCAATCGCCGCCTTTAAATTCGCCTTGTCCGGTTTGCATCAGCACACTGCGCCGGATCACCGCGGCCGAGCCGTTGCCAATGGGATTACGGCAAAAGATATCCTGTGCACTGACCTGGTCGGTTTTGGGATTCTGCCCGATGCCCATCGACTGGCCCGCTTCATCGACAAAGGCCGATGCCGAATAGCTTACCCCCAGGTTGGGATTGGTGCGAAAGTGCTCGAAGTGGCTGCGCAGCTTATCCGAGTGCCAAAAATCGTCCGAATCCAAGAACGCTACATACAAGCCGCTCGCATGGTTAATGCCGGTGTTGCGCGCGCCCGACAAACCGCGATTTTTTTGCCGCACGATGCGAATTCGGTGGTCGGAAAAGGACTGAGCTATGGCCAGGGTGCCATCGCTACTGCCATCGTCGATACAGAGCAATTCAAAATGTTGGTAGCTCTGTGCTAAGACCGAACTGATGGCTTGATGGATGTATTTCTCGACGTTATACATCGGCATAACGACACTGAAAACCGGCTTGCTAATCGTCATAAGTTAATCCTCACTAAGGGGCCAGTGGTTGTCGACGCTACTTTTAATAGGTGTCGCAGTAAGAACTTGGCGATAAAAAATAACCAGAAAAGACTGGCCAGGGTGGTGCACCAAGCCAGTGCTTGCGGCGATTCCGGCGCCACGACAAGCACGGCGATTAGGCTCACAACGACACAGGCAAGGGTGAGTTTGGTCTCAGCGCTGGGCCTATTGTTAGCGCGATAAAAAAAGCTGCGAGTATCGACTAACAGGGCCGGGATGGCGCTGATGCAAAGTATCGACACCAGATATGCCGCTCCTTGCCAGCGATCACCAAATAAAATCGTCACATAGAGGGGCGCGGCTAAAGCCTGGAGCACAAAGACAGAGGAGATGGCGAACGCATAGCGCAGTGATCTGCGCGCGGCAAGCTGTTCATTGCCCTGACGTATCTGTTCGCAGATATAGGGATAAAGACCGCTTAAAAAGGCGTTGATCACCGACTGACCTAAACCCACTCCGGCATTTTTGGCAAAGCTGTATAGGCCCATCAGGTCTGGCGCTAACAGTCGGCCGGCAATCAACACATCGGCTTGGGTACGCAAAACCCTGAGGGTTTCGCTGCCAAATATTTTTCCGGAATAGGCGGCCAGTGGCCAAAAAACATCCGCCTGGTAGCCCGGCCGCACCGTGGGGACCTTGGCTAGGCCAAATAGCAGCACCCAAGCGCAGGCGGTAATTACCTTGGCATAGGCCACCGCGAAGACGCCATGGCCCATGACTAAAAAGAGCACGATGGCCAGGTTGTCGATGCTGACGCAGGCGGCATTGGCGAGGCCAAAGTATTTCATCCGGTTCAAACGCTGCAACATAAATATCTTAATCGACACCATCGGGTAGAACAGATAGGTCAGAGCCATAAGGCTGAGCAAGGGGGCCAGCTCTGGGTGCTGATAAAAGCGGGCAATCGAACTTGAAAAGGCCATTTGTAGCCCGGTGATTAGGCCGCATACCAGCCACTGCAGCAGTGACGCGTTACGCGAAATGCGTTCCAGTTCATGCTCCGCACATTGAATTACTCGAGCACCGGAACCGGCGCGGCCAAAGACCCTAATAAGTTCATGACAGGCCAAGGCCAGAGTGGCGATGCCATAATCAAAGGGTGCCAGCAGGCTGGCCATGGCAATCACGGTGACAATTCGGCTGATTTTCGACAGGCCCTCTGACAACATCATCCAACTGGTGTTTTGGAATAACCGATTTGTCTGACGAAATTTATTCAACACCTGCATCGAGTAACCTTCTACGTTTGTTACCAGTGGATTGCAAGGAGCGCACCAATCTAATACAGGGCGTGACAGTATGAATTTAACGCTGCAGGGTTAGCTAGGCGACCTTTTGGACGTTTTTTTTAGCAGGTTGAAAAAATGGTTTTTTCATTCTGCAAAGGCAAGGACAAATAAGCGAAGTGCTTAGGCCCAATCTTTTATTTTTCGATAGAGCGTGGACGGGCTTACCTCCAATGCATTGGCGGCATTGACCACATTGCCATTGCACAGGCCGATCGCGCGTTCGATGGTTATGCGCTCAATCTCGCTCAATGGGTAAATTGTGCCATGGCCGGGACCGAGCCCATTGTCTGGGCTCGAGACAGGGTCTTCGGCAAAGTCCAACGAGGTGATAGGGCTTGGGCTGGTGCTGCCCATTCGATCAGAAGCAACCGATATTGCATGACCTAGCGAGAGAGCTGGCGCGCCATTGCCGATCGATAAGCTGTCCGACACCGGTCTTTCAAACGGTGTGGTGATTAGCGTTGCCAGGGTAGGGCTATCAAGTTGCAGGCTGGCCGCGAGGGTGACTTCGGTTATGAGGGGGCCTTCGGACATAATGACGGCGTTATGAATGCAATTTTGTAACTGCCGAACATTACCCGGCCAGCGGTAGGCCACCAACAGTCGTTCGGCGTTGCGACTGAAGCCGACAAAGCCCTTGGCTTCTTGGTCGGAGAATTGATCGAGAAAATACTGCGCCAGCTGGATGGCATCTGAACCGCGTTCGCACAACGGTGGCATAGCCAGGGCAATTACATTCAACCGGTAATACAGATCTTCCCGCAATAGCTTGGCCGCAATGGCTTCTAGTGGATTTCGATTGGTGGCACAAATAAAGCGGATATCGACCGTTTCCAGCTTGTCGCTGCCAACTTTTTGGATGACACCGGTCTGGATAAAGCGCAGTAATTTCGACTGCAAATCAATATCCAATTCCCCCACCTCATCTAAAAATAGGGTGCCACCATCGGCCTTACTGGCCGCGCCGATTCTATTACCGATCGCGCCACTAAAGGCACCCTTAATATGACCAAAGATTTCCGACTCGATCAGGTCACGCGGAATGGCGGCACAGTTTAGAGCGACAAAGGCCTTGGCTTGGCGCTTACTCAGCTGGTGCAATGCCAAGGCGGCGACTTCCTTGCCGGAGCCGCTCGGACCGGTGATAAACACCGAGGCATCGCTACCGGCACACCGTTGGATCGTGTTGTAGACCAGCTGCATCGCCATGGAATTGCCCTTAAAGCCCATGAAGTTGTCCTTACGATCTTTGGCATAGCTGGCCACGGTACGCCGCAATAAGGCTCGTTCGGCCATCAATTGTTGCGTGGTCAATGCTTGTTGAATAGTGCTCAGTAAATCGTTTTGTTGCCATGGTTTGTGCACGAAGCCCCAGACACGGCCCTGATTGATCGCCTTTAAGACCGACTCCTCATCGGAGTAACCAGTGAGCACAATGCGCACCGTCTCCGGGTACAGTTCGGCCACCTCAGAGAGCAATTCAAGGCCGTCCATATCGGGCATTCGCATATCCGATACGATCAAATCAAACGGCTCCTCGGCCATCATCTCCAATGCTTTGCGGCCCTGGGCGACAAAGCTGCACTCGGCATGAAAGTTGCGTACTACCCGTTGCAGGCTATTCAGTATGGACGGTTCATCGTCCACGAACAGAATTCGAACGGAGTGAGTCGAGCCAGTAGACATTTGTTCTTCCTGCCGTTTACGGTTGTTTTAATAACTATAGTGGGTGTGTGCTAAAGAGGTTAAATTAGATGCCAAAAACGTTAATTTTTTCCATAGCTGTAAACGGTTATAACCTGCAATACTCTGCCAATCTCAAATCGATTGTTCAGTACGCTGATAGACTAAACTTTAGTCGAGTGATTGTGACTCGGCCGCACTTTACCGCGCTGGGTATGGAGGTCGCATGGCTCAAGCTCAGTCTTATCTTGGCGGCGTTACGGGCCGGTTACGATTGGGTTATCTTTGTCGACGCCGATGCCGCTATAGCCACCGAGGCGCCAAACATTCTGGAGTGCATTGACACACGGAAAGCATTTTTTGCCGCCCATGGGTATTCAGCACGCATCAATTCAGGGGTGATGGTTTTTAAACGCTGTACTGACAGCATTCAACTGCTCGAAACAATACTGCGCCATCGGAACATGAGTCTGCCTGCGCAGGACGATGTTGGCTGGGGTGAAAATGGCCATGTGATTCACTTCAGTCGACAATTCCCATTGCTCGAAATTTTGGACCAGCGGTGGAATAATAATAGTGATCCGGAGTTGCGCGATTATATCCGCCACTACAGTGCGGGCCCTATGCGTCGCCATTTCAAAGTGAGCTGGCCGGCTCGCCTAGCTTACATTCTTTGCCACTATGGTTTGGCGGCCTATACGCGCCTGAACCATTTTATATGCCCTGCCAGTGCGAGTCTAAGTCCCCAATTGGCTACCTTAACCGCCAGCACACTGCACCGATACCCCCTCTTTCAGACTCCCTAAGGCTACCCAAGCCATCCCTCTGGCAATGGAGCATCGTTTGAATCGTTACAATAATGATTTTTCATTTCGCGAAAGCACAGCGGCGGAACGGGCTTTTTTTTGCACTCTTGTCTACGACCTGTTGAAAACTAAAGGGGTCGGCCATTGCGGCCCGAATATTGTATAGACCTATGCAGCACGAAATTAACTGTAATTCTTTAAGGTTTCTTTATGAAAAGATTTAAAAATAAATTATTACTATTCTTAATGTCGGCCTTGGCAACTTGGTCGGCGCAGGTCTCGGCAGAGGCCTTTGGCGAGTGTCCGACGGAGGCATTTTTGATTCAAGATAAGGTCGCCAATCTGTATGGCGTCCAATTGGCGACCGGCTACTACCAGAAAGAATCACCGCATGACTGGGGTGAGGCAAAGATGAATGCTTTGGCCTTTAACATTCACGACCGTTATCTGTACGCGTACAATTACTATTACGGCACCATCGTAACGATTGACGCCCAACTTGCGGTTTCTCCGCTGTGGTTAACGGGGTTACCCAATATGGGTTTCTATGTTGGTGATATCGCCTTAACTGAAAACAGCTATTATCTCTATCGGCCTGGTGCCAGTTATGGTCTGTATCGTATTCCACTGGACCCCACTGCGGCAGGCTATTTGACCACGCAGCAAGTGGCCAATGGCAACCAGATCAATCTGTCCATCTATGATATGGCCTTTCACCCCGACAATGGCTTGGCCTATTCGGTCGATCGTTGGGGCAATCTATGGGCAATAGACGTCGTCTTAGGCAAGACTGAAAAAATCAGTAATGTCGGGCAAGCCGGTACCTTCGGGGCGGTCTATTTTGATGTCAACGCCAACCTCTATATCAGTCGCAACAGCGACGGTCATATCTATCGGGTCAACACCCAATGGGATTATCCGATAGCCGAATTCTTCGCCTTTGGGCCGGCCTCCAGTAACAACGATGGCGCTCGATGTGCCTTGGCCCCGATCATCTCCATTGAATCCCCGACGACCGACTTTGGGGATGCACCTGATTCCTATCAGACCTCAATCGGATCCAACGGACCGCGCCATGATGTCGGTGACGGCAGCCTGTTTCTAGGCGGATCTGTTAGTGGTGAGCCCAATGCCTATGCCGTCAATGGATTGGAAGGAAGCGATAATGATGGCGTCGCCTTTGTTACCAATTTTGAACCGGGGCGCAACTCGATCACCACGGTAGTCGCCTCGGCACCGGGCTACCTCAATGCCTGGATCGACTGGAATCGCAATGGCCTGTTTGATAAGGATGAACGCATTGCCGATGCCGAAGCTATGCAGGCCGGTCCTAACGCCATTATCTATCGAGTTCCCAATTGGGCTAATGTGGGCGACACCTGGTCGCGCTTTCGCTTGAGTAGCCAAATGCAGCTCGAACCGGTTGGCGGTGTCGGGGATGGCGAAGTTGAAGATTATGAAATTTCGATTATCGAGCCCAATGTGGTGGTGCACTACCATCCCAGTGAACAGGGTTGGAATACCCTCGCCTTCGAAGACAATTGGCCGCTCAAGGGCGATTACGATATGAACGATGTGGTCGCCAATTACCGCCTGAGTACCGTGACCAACGAGGATAAGCTGTTACGGATTACCCTAGCGGGGCGCATCGTGGCACTGGGCGCGGCCTACCATAATGGTTTGGCTTTCCGTCTTACTGGTTTAACCCGCGATCAAATTGATGAGGCCCACATTACCTTTACGATCAATGACAACCCGGTTATGGCATCACCATTGGAAACTGGCCGGGACGAGGCGATTATCATTATCTCCGACGACCTCTGGGATTATGTAACCGCGGGTGAACAATGCCGTTTTTATCGTACCGAGCAGGATTGTGGTTCCAATATTCAGATGGAATTCCGGATCATTGTTCCGTTGATAAACGATGTCGATGCCACGGATCTAGCCGCGTTTCCATTCGATCCGTTTATCTTTTCCGCGCCGAACCAAGAGCGCGGTTATCTGTTTGGCGAAGCGCCGGGCCGGCGCTATGAGATCCATCTGCAAAACCAAGCGCCGACCGAAGCTTTTCAAGAAAACTTCTTCGGTCGCGGGGACGATGATTCCGATGCCACGCTCGGTCGGTTTTTTGTCAACGAAAATGGCATGCCGTGGGCGCTCGATCTGCCCTATGAGTGGCGCTACCCATTGGAGAATATGGACATCCGCTATGCCTACCCGAACTTCCAAACGCATGTCCAATCAAATGGCGCCTTGGATCTCGATTGGTTTGTGGTTGAACAGAGCAATAGTGCTAATACATTTGAATAAGTGAGATCGATGATGAAACGGAATGCTTTTTATTGGGTCATGGTGACAGCCAGTTTTGTGTTGGTCGGTTGTGCCCCTGAGATTATGAGCCCCAGTTCTGGGCCCGATGCCAGCCCAGTCGCCAGTGTTACTGCGATAACACCTGTGGCCGACGCTGTGGCTGTGACATCGATGCCGCTTGAGGAAAATCTCGATCAAGGGGCGGTGGCTACGGCTGATTTGCGGGTGCCCGCAGGTTACAGTTTTAACCAGACCTATGCCTTGGAGTTGGCTGTGGCCAACCAGCAACAGCGTGCCGGTTATCTATCGGTGTGCAGTGATTTCAGTCAGCAAGAACAAGGCTATGTGGTCAACTATGCCAACTGTCAACTTCGTGTCGCGCTGGAGGGCGACTTTGCCGCCACGCTTGACCTGCCAAATAATGTTAGCTCGGTCCTTGCCGTGGTTTGGTATTTTGACACGGATCAGCCAGCAGATTTTGCAGTATGGGAAAAAGACGATGCGCTCGAGGCTCGCTTTGAGGTGGTTTTATAAATCGAGCCAGCCAGTGGACAAGCCGGCAGGTTAGCCCGCGCTATTGGCCTAGAGATTGCTCTGGCTTAATGGCCTAGGCGCAGTGTGGCAGCCCGGTTCAATGCGGTGCTGCTCGTCTAGGCACTTTTTATTTTGCCAATGCTGAAAGGGTGAAAAATATGCACAACACTGACTCAACGCTACAACCTAAGTTGGAACGACTGCTCGATCTGAGTTTGGCCTGCGTCACCATGCTACTTCTGTCGCCCCTGTGGCTGATTAATGTGCTGTTAGCCGTCTGGCAACACAAGGCACCTCTGGTAAAAATTGTTCAGCAAGACGTGCTCTGTCGGGATCACGGCCTTTATCGCTGGCAGGTAGGGTTTTTACCCACCAGCGCCGCGCTGCTCAATGTGGCGAACGGATCGCTGTCGTTCGTTGGGGTATCGCTCAATGGCGGCTTTGGCAGCATTCATCGCGCCGATCTGCATAACTTAAAGGCCGGGCTCTACAGTATCGCTGAGATACAGCACCGGGTCGGACTGATCGGCCTGACCGTTGAGCAGAGCATGGCTCATCACCAGGCGCAGCGCAGTACTAGCCTATATCTGAAATATCTCTTGAAGGGGCTGTTCTCTTCGCTACTCTACCGAACGGCTCATCTGCGGGCGCCATCGTCCTTTAAACTGTTCGGTATCCGGATTGATAATTTACGCATGGCGCAGGCAGTCGATCTGATCTGCGCCGATGCTGCACCGCGCGTCGGCCCTGTTCGCCGGCCCTGCAATGTGGTCAACTTTATCAATGTTAATTCGATTAACCTGGCCTACCGCAACCGTTCTTTTCGCCACACCCTGAACCGTGCTAACTGTACCCTAGCCGATGGCTCGGGTGTTCGCTTGGGCGCTCGATCGATGCAGGTGCAGTTGAAAGATAATATTAACGGCACCGACCTGATGCCCATTCTGTGCGCCCAGATGGTAGCGCAGAAACGCTCGCTTTATCTATTCGGCTCTGCACCCGGGGTTGCACTGAAGGCGGCCGTCGCGCTTCAGGCGAACCATCCCGGGCTCATCATTGCCGGTGTCCAACATGGCCATTTGACGGATTTGGATAATGATCAGATAGTTGAGGCCATTAACGCGGCCCAGGCGGATGTGCTTCTGGTGGCGCTGGGTTCGCCGATTCAGGAGGACTGGGTAATGGCAAATAGGCTGCGCCTAAAAGTGGGTACCGCTATCGCGGTGGGTGGGCTGTTTGATTTTTTATCCGGTAATATTCCCAGGGCTCCGCTGTGGATGCGCGAGCTGGGCCTGGAATGGGTGTTTAGATTGATCCAGGAGCCGAGGGTTAAGTTCACGCGTTATGTTATTGGCAATCCCCTTTTTTTATGGCGCGCCTTTGTGCTTAAAAAATCTCAGGCGGACCTGTGAAGGACTGCAAACCCTGACTTAGAAACCTAATGACCGTAAGTATTAAGCCCCATTTTGGGGTTTTTTTGATCTGTATTGCTGGCTGTATAAGTGCTAGATGGGACCTAAAAATTTCTAAATTAGAAATAACATGGTATTTTTTTGCATTCTAAAAAAAATCGAAATAAATTTCCCGATCTAAAAAATATTTACGGTATTACGACGTAGGTTTAGAAATACAGTCCATCGTTAACGGCTATTTTTATAGGAATTTTATTAGCTCGCCTGGCATGTTGATTGCAATATTTATTATCTAGGCAATCAACTTTAACGGGAGAACAACCATGAGCACTCACCACAGCACGGAATTTTATAACAGCACCCCAGCCAACCCATTACCGATCGGGCTCTCACCCCGGGTCGCAAAATTCCTACCGGCAAAACTGACCTGTCTGCCCTCAGTTGTTCAACGTTTGGCTGCCGCCCTCGGCCTGGTGCTAATTTCGCCGATATTGTTATTGGTTGGCCTGGCGCTGCGTTGGGAAAGTAAGGGTGCCGCCATCTATTCTCAGGTCCGAGTCGGCAAGCAGGGTAGACGTTTTACGCTTTATAAATTTCGCTCTATGTATCTCAATACCGATGCAAAATATATTGACCCGAGCCAATTGCAAAGTGACCGTGAAGGCGCATGCAAGAAATTATTTAAGGATCCCCGTATTACGCCTCTGGGTCGAATTATACGTAAGCTATCGATCGACGAATTGCCCCAGCTGTGGAATGTTGTAAAAGGCGACATGGTTTTAATTGGTCCGCGGCCGGCCCTAATCGACGAGGTCGCGGTCTACTCCACCCTGGCCATGCATCGATTGCAAGTGAATCCCGGCTTGACCGGCTTGTGGCAGGTATCCGGCCGCGCCGACACCACCTTTGACGAGCAAATCGCTCTGGACCTACGCTATATCCACGAGCAGAGTCTAAGCCTTGACCTAAAGATACTGCTCTATACTCTGCCGGCGGTGGCGTTCGGCAAGGGCGCTTATTGAGATAGGTTGGACTGATAGCTGGGCGCAATTAATAGAGAAATTAGAAAAAATCGCGCAGGTGTTGGTCTGGAAAAATATCGATGCCCATCAGAGATTTTAATGCATAGAGCATCAAGAATATCAACGGTATAGACAACGCAACCAAGCCATAGAGTATCAGAATAAAGATCATGCCCCTTACCGCCGTTCGGCGCAGCGACTCTCGAGCACGCGTATCGGACCGGCGGTCCTGCCCCACCAAGAACACCAGATAAAACTTAACAAAGAACAGCGGCAAAGCAATCCGGATATCGATCGGATGCTGTCGAAACGGCGCATTGGTGCTGATCGCCTGGCGAATGGCTTCCAGTTGCACCAGATTGAGGGTCTTGAATACCTCGGGCTTAATATTACTCAGGGTGTGCTGGGTATAGGCATCTACCTTGTTGCTCTTCATGTAAGTCTCCTCGTCTGTTATCCGGATAATTCCTTGGCGGCTAAACGGTTAAATAGGTTTCTGACCCGAACTCCAAGCCCACTCCGGATTGGGCTGCCCAGCGCCAAGTCCCTATTCAGAATAGCAGTAATTTTGCGCAACCCCGTTTTGTACCCATGCAACGGAGGTGTCCGCGACCCTCAAGATTTAATAGTCTGGTTATAAAAAACGAGCAATCCCCAGTTAATCGGCATTACGAAACTGCAAAAAACGCTGATTAGGCCAAGCAAAATGCAATTTCTAAAATGCGAAAAGAGTCCAGCGCGCTGATAATTTCTACTATTAATCAACCTGTTAGCCTGGCATCAGTGTTGGTATGTCGTTTGCAATTGCCTAAGCCAACGTAACTGAGAGCTCAGCCTATATGGTTAGGATTATTCGGTTTTTTTTGGTTTTTACGCTCTTGGGTGTTTTGCTCGGCCTAACCGGTTGCACCCAGACGCACGCGCTGAAACCCCTTGGTCTGTCCGACCATCAATTCTATGGCCACTACGAAAGTCCGGTTCGGGTACCGGCTGTTTCAGTAACCGACCCCGCCCGCCCCCCGGAACGGGCGGCCGTTGTGTTCGCCTCCGACCGCAGCTGTGTGGGCCAGTCGACCCAATACAACGCCGGCCACTATCTGAGCCATCGGCCGCTGCAGTTAGATGACTCAATCCAATCGATCAATGCGCGGCAACAGCAGTTCAATCGCGACCTGCCGCTCAGTCCGGGCGAAATAGTCGATATCCAGATTGAGGACGGCGACGGTTTTTCTGGGCGCTATGTGGTGAATCTCGATGGCACCGTTCGCCTCGCGCTGCTCAAGCCGGTCCATGTAGTGGGTCAGGGCGTCGGTCATGCGGCGGAGCAGATTCGGGCAGCGCTGGTGAACGAGGGTTTCTTTCAACCCCAGGCGGCGAGGGTCAGCGTACGTGTGTTGCACTGGGCACCCATTGAAGTGGCGGTGTCCGGTGCCGTATTCGAAGCCGGTCAAATTCGTATCAATGATCTCAAGCCGAGTTCGGTTCTGGTAGAGCAGCTTAATGCCTACGGTGACTATGCCAGTCATCGTACCGTGGTCGAGGCTCTGCGAGCGGCATCGGGTATTCGCCCGGACGCCAAGCTGGACCAGGTGATCATTATTCGCAACGGTTGGCAGCTCGAAGTTGATATGAGTGGAGTGCTTACTGGGAAGTCGGTGACCCAGCTGGCACTGATTGCTGGAGATAGGATTGTGGTACCCACCACTGGGTGTTTTCAACAACAGCTGGTGCGGCCATCTCAAATAACCCCCAAGGGTTTTAGGGTCTTTATGTCGAATCTGACGGTTCCGGCCGCAGGCAATGCGGCAGCTGGCGTGAGTAGCTACAGTTCCAATCTGCCCTATGGCACGCGACTGTTGCAGGCCGTCGTGTCTGCCAACTGCGTGGGTGGTGCGCAAGTCAGTAATGCGGCGCGTAAGGTGGTCTTGGCCAGTAAAAACCCATTAACCGGCGAGTTCCAAGTGATCGAGCGGTCGATCGAGTTGCTTATGAAGCAGGCCTATCTAGACGATCAAAACCCTTACCTGATGCCCAATGACGCCATAGCCTGTTACGACTCCGACGTGACCAATCTGCGCGAAGCGGCGCTCACCCTTGGGGATGTTTTTGCACCCCTGAAACTGCTGTTCTAGGCTTGGGAGTCGAGCGATGCATCATTCTAAAGTAAGCCAAAACCTGCCGGTCGTATGGCAGGCGAGCAGTTTTATCAATCGGCGACTGTTTCGCTTGCGTATACCGCGCTATGTCTGGGTGGCCCTTATTTGCTATGCGTTAATCGGCCTCATCGTGTACCTCTACCTGCAGCGCTCGCCAGTCTTTTCCAGCAGCCTGGCGGTCGTGCTGCCGGGGTCGGGCTCATCGAGCAGCTTCAGTATTGATGAGGTC
>JGI20152J14361_10001657_pt1 | contig 14346 bp, 8 predicted proteins | sample COG_02_FD_14361 | JGI IMG/M metagenome (IMG submission 14361)
CGTTGCTTGCAACGGCCTTGATGGTGATGTCTCATGGCTAAGCGATGGCCGTTGCAAGCAACGGCACCAAAAAAAGAACTCTATCGGTTGATTCATTGCTTACTTTTTACACCTTCAAACTTTCTCACTTTTATACATCTTTACCTGCGTAGCTCTCCGAGCGCAGCGGGTTCACACTTTAGATCATGACACCCCGCTCACAGTCCGAGGCCGATTCAGTCGCCGCAGCCGGTTTTTCCGAAGTTTACCAACCGGTAAAATCCTACCTAGATGAGCTGGATATCTTCCTGCAGTCGCAGGTTCAGGAGCTGGAGCCGGAGGTGCAGGAGCATGTGCGCTATGTGTTTGGTCACAGCGGCAAGCGTCTGCGCCCGATGTTGGTGGCATACAGCGGCTGGCAGGGGCCAGCGGAAAACTGTGCCGAGGATCTGGTGATGCTAGGCTCGGTGATCGAGCTGGTGCATCTCGCGACCTTGGTGCACGACGATATTTTAGATGAGGCGGACACACGTCACCGGCAAGAGACAGCAGCGAAGAAATATGGCCCGGCAGCGGCGGTATTGATTGGCGATGTGCTGTTTTCGCACGCGCTCAAATTGGCCTCTGATTTTGATACCAACGAAGTCTGCCGCTCAGTGGCGCAAGCGACTGCGCGTGTCTGTGCCGGTGAGATTGCGCAGACCTATCAGCGTGGAGAGGTAAACTATAGCCGTGAGTTCTATTTCCGCGTGATTCAGCTCAAGACGGCCGAGCTGTTCGAAGTCTCCTGCCGCCTAGGCGCGAAAATAGCGGGTTACAGTGAAGCCTTTAGCGAGGCTGCGGGGCTGTTCGGGCGCCATGTCGGCATCGCTTATCAGATTTTTGATGACTTGGTGGATTTGTACGCCGATGAGTCGATGATCGGTAAGACGCTTGGCACCGATCTGGCTAAGGGTAAGTTTACCCTGCCGCTGCTGCTGTTGCTGGAAAAGTTGCCCGAGGAAGAGCGCAACAGTCTGATGGCGCGTTTTAAGGCGGGCGACAAGACGGTATCGGCTGACTTTACCAAGCGCTTGCACGACTTTCCCATTTTTGCAGAAGTGGTCGCAACCTTTGAGGCGGAGCTAGCTAAAGCGACCGATGCCGTCGCACCGTTCAGCGAGCTGCCACCAGTCGCGAGCATGCAGCAAATTGCCGAGCTTGTGCGCGCACAGCTGGGGCGGATTCAGTAGGAGTGGTTAGTTGGACGTTGCGAGTCGGACCTTATTCCGAGCAACTTTCAACAATCAACCTGCAACGCTAGCTTCCCACTCCCTGCGTTTTTTATCAGAAAAACCAGGAATCCGGCCTTCATCGAAATCGATCATGTCCATCACGCTGTCGACCACACCGATCATTTCAGGATGCCCCATATTGGTCAGCGATTCGGCGAGGAACTCGCGACCCATTTCGGTTTGTCCCTTATGAGTGACTTCCCGGTTCCATTCCACGGCGTTTAGGTCGTCAGGGAGGCATTCGCCGAGCAGGCGATCAAGTTCGACTTCGTCGTTACCGGCGGCTTCGACCGCGGCCAGCACTTGCTTAGGGTCGATGCCGAGGTGCATCGACAGAAATCGGTCAAAGCCACGGCAGAAATTTTTCTGATAGGACTTAGGCAATTCACCAGCCAGATGCTTACGGCATTTGCTGATAAAACGTGGCAAGTGCAGCAGTCCACAGGGGTGCGCTTCGAAGGGAGAAGGGAGGTCGAAACATATTTCACCGGTTGGGCCGAGGTCTTGGTCAGTCATGATTTAGCAAATGAAAGTGCGAAGAGCGGCAGGTGCAAAGGTAAAAATTGTAGAAGCGAGGTTTGGTTGTTTATTAAAACAGTGATTGGAATAAGTTCAGGGTCTGGCATATCTGGTTAGATAGTTATGCTGCTACGCTTTATGAAAAAACCTTTTATCCTCTTTGCTTTATTTGGTTGGTTAATCACTGCTTCAAGTCTGTTGCGCGCGGCGCCAGAGGTAGTCGGGGCGGTCACAGTGGAGCTAATCGCCGAGACGACGGCGGTGGTACCTGGCGAGCGCTTTAACCTGGCATTGGATTTTAAGCTGGAGCCGCATTGGCATCTGTACTGGAAAAATCCGGGCGCGAGTGGTCTGCCGGTGGAGATCGAATGGCAGCTGCCAGCAGGCTTGAGTGCCGGTGAGATTCAGTGGCCAGCACCGGAGCGGATCGAGTTAGGTGGGCTGATGAACTATGGTTACGAGGACGCGGTGACCTTGATTGTACCGATTCAAGCTGCGCAGGATTTTGACTTGGGTACTGCAGTGCCGATTCAAGCGGAGGTGTCGTGGTTGGTCTGCGAGCAATTTTGTATGCCAGGCGATGCCAGTCTGAGTATCGAGCTGACTGCTGAATCTGAGGCGGTGAACAGTGCCGAAGCGCCCGCTTTTGAGGCGGCTCGTGCGCGTTTGCCGGAGGTAACTTCGCCGTGGCAGGTGTCGGCGGCAGTGGCAGGGCAGGAATTGGTGCTGACGATCGAGCAGGCGGACGGCTCGGCGATTCCGAGTGAGTTGTATTTTTATGCGGATAAAGAGGGCGTGATCGAGCCGAGCGCCCTGCAGACCTTAAGTTCGGTTGGTGAGGGACTGGTGCAATTACGTGCAAAGCTCGATGTAACGCAGTTGCAGGAGCCGAGTGCTGTCGTTGCGGGTGTCTTACAATCGCAGTCGGGCAACTGGGCGATCGATCTGAGGATTGGCGCCGAAGATGCGCTGGCGCCGCCGCAGTCGTTGGCTGGCGAAGTGCCTGCTGCCACGGGGTTTGAGGGTGCCTTGTTAAACCTCGGGCTGCCGGGTTGGTTGCTGTTGGCGTTTCTCGGTGGGTTGATCCTGAATGTGATGCCCTGCGTATTACCAGTGCTGTCGCTTAAAGTGTTTTCCTTGTTGAAGCATTCGGGGCAGTCGCGTGCGCAGGCCTTGCTGCATGGCGGTGCGTATACAGCGGGCGTGGTGGCGAGTTTCCTGGCGCTGGCTGCGGTGTTGTTGGCGCTGCGTGCGGTGGGCGAACGCATCGGTTGGGGGTTTCAATTGCAGAGCCCTAACTTCGTGGTGGTGCTGACAGTGGTATTCTTCCTGTTTGCACTGAATTTGATGGGCGTATTCGAAGTCGGCACGAGCCTCGTCGGTGCGGATACCAAGGTCTCAAAGCGCAACGATGCGCTGGGTTCGTTTGGTATGGGTGTGTTGGCTGCGGTGGTCGGTGCGCCGTGCATGGGACCGCTTGTGGCTTCGGTCAGTGGCATTGCAGTGCAGGCCAATGCGGCCACGGGCTTGTTGATTTTTGGTGTAATGGGCCTTGGGCTCGCGTCGCCGTTTTTGTTTTTATCGGTCTTCCCGAAGTTGGTCGCTTACTTGCCGAAGCCAGGCGTGTGGATGGAGTCGGTCAAGCAGTTCATGGGCTTCCTGTTAATGGCGGCTGTGGTGTTTTTGGCACTCGTTGCGGGACGTCTCGGAGGTGTGGATGCGGTGATTGCGCTGCTGATCGCGTTGCTCATCGCGGGCTTGGCGGCTTGGATCTATGGCCGTTGGTCGGTGCCAGTGAAGCCGAAGCGCACACAGCGATTCGCGCAGGCCATCAGCCTGGCGCTGCTCGTTTTTGCGAGCTATTATGCAATCAATGAGACCAAGGCTGCGTATGAAAGTTTTGAAACTGGGACTTCCGTATCGAAGAATGGACAGTGGCAACCGTGGTCGGGTGAACGTGTTGCCGCGGAGTTGGCTGCGGGCCGACCTGTGTTTATTGATTTCACCGCGAGCTGGTGTCTGATCTGTCAGGTAAATAAGAAAGTCGCGACGCATACGGAGGCGACTGAAGCCTTGTTTGAGGAATATGGCGTCGTTGCGCTTGAGGCGGATTGGACGCGCTATGATTCAGCAATCACTACGGAGCTGGAGCGCTTCGGTCGTTCGGGTGTGCCGCTGTATGTGCTGTATGCGCCGGATGGTACCGTGACCGTACTGCCGCAGAGTTTAACCAATGGAATAGTGCGTGAAGCAGTTGAAAAAGCACTGAATTAAGGCTTACAATGTTGATCGCTAAGTAGCGAAGCGGCTTCTAGTTGCTTGTTGTCTTTGTAATTAAAAGCGCCGGGAAACGATATCGACTGTTATGAACCATTACAAATCTCTCTTCGTTACATTTCTAGCATGTACCTCGATCTTACAGGCCGCGGTTCAAAATGGCGCCGCGGCACCCGACTTTGTCTTAACCGATAGCGCTGGAGTGGAGCGGCGGATCTCCGATTTTAAAGGTCAGTATGTTGTCCTCGAATGGACGCGGCACAACTGCCCGTTCGTGATAAAGTATTACGAAAACGGCGATATGCAGGCACTACAGCGGGAGCTGACAGATGCCGATGTCGTATGGCTGCAGATCGCATCGTCCGCGCCGGGCAAGGCTGGGTATTTGACCGCGGGCCAAGCAGAGGCTGTGCGTGAAGCGACGGAGACGCACTCGACTGCCTTGCTATTAGATGCTGCGGGTCAAGTCGGTCGTACCTATGGCGCGCGCACCACGCCGCATATGTTTCTGATCAACCCCGAGGGTGTGGTGATTTATCAAGGCGCGATTGATAGTATCAAATCTGCCAAGTCTGAGGATATTGCAAAGGCCACCAATTATGTGAAGGCCGCGTATGCCAGTGCAATTGCCGGCGAGTCGGTTGAAAAGTCGACCACCACGCCGTATGGCTGTGGGGTGAAGTATTAGTCAGTGCGCTGACTTTGGGACGAAGTCGGCCACTCCAAGAAGCGTCGATAGCAGTGCCATTTGTAATACACGATGCTGGCAATGATGGCGCCGAGGGTATCGGCGATCCAGTCGCCTAGCTCGACGGAGCGACCGGCTGTAAAGGATTGTCTATATTCATCAAGTGCGCCGTAGAGTGAGATCAAGGCGATGGCTATAAAGACACCGCGCCAGCCCAAGTTGAAAATGCGCGGGATGCGCAGCACCGCGGTGGCGAGTAGGCCAAAGACCAGCAGGTGTGCGAGCTTGTCGTAAGAGAAGTCGATGCTCGGCGCAGCGAGATCTTTGCTGCTTGAGGCCATGAAGATCGCCAAGACGATGGCGAGTGGCCAGATGTGGTGACGTTGGATTTTGAGTTTCAAAATAAAATCAGCGCTTAGTTATTCGTAATCTTTGGCGAACTCGACGAGTTAGTGCGTGGGTAGCCAGAAGCGGAAGGTGCTGCCTGTGGAAGAGGATTCGACGAGCTCAATGTCGCCATGGTGGTCACGTAAGATGCGCTTACTGATGGAGAGTCCGAGGCCAGTGCCGCCCGGGCGATGGGTGAGGAAGGATTCGAAAATGTCGGGCTGTATACTCTCTGGAATGCCGGGACCGTTGTCGCGGATGATGAAGGCTGCCTGCGCCGGATCGCTAACACAGCTAATCTCAATGCGACCGCCTGTGGGCATCACTTGAGTGGCATTGAGGATTAGGTTGAGCATGACTTGTTGAATCTGGCCTTTGTTGACTTCAACCAGGAGGGCCTGCAGAGGTGGCTGGTAGGCAATCTCGATTTTACTTTGATGCAGTTTGAGGCGCACCAGTCGTAGGGTTTCTTCGATCAGATCGTTTAGATCGAAGTGCGCGTGCGCGCCTTGGCGGTTGCGCCCGAAGTCGAGCACGCGGCTGACGATTTCTTCCAGCTGGTTGAGTTTATCGCCAATGACACTGATGTCGGTTTGGCGATCGTCGCCCGCTGCGAACTGTAGGTCGAGTGACTCAAAGAGTAGCTTAATAACCGTCAGTGGATTACGAATCTCATGCGCGATTTCGGCGCTGAGCATGCCGAGTGTGGTGAGCTTTTCGTTCTGTCGCAGTGAATCCTCGGAGCTAAAAATACGTGAGTAGAGGCGAGCGTTTTGAATCGCGATAGCTCCGAGTTGCGCAAGTGTAGCAAATACTTTTTTCTCGTCGTTGTTGAAGCGATGCTGGTGGGTGGTGTAGGCGTTGAGTAGGCCGATCGCTTTGTTGTTAAACACAATCGGTGTGGCGAGCATGGAGACGAGGCCTTCGCTTTGCACGAGGTGGATGAAATCGTTTTCGACGGTAAAGGGTAGGTCGGCGACCTCGACTTGTTTGTGTCGATGAATGGCGGCACCAAAGGAACTTTCCTCGATGGGGAAGCTGACCTGTGCGTCGATCTCGCCTCGGGGGCCAGCCATGGAGTGGAGTTGGAGCTGCTTGTGGTCTGGCGTGAGAAGAAACAGCGCGCAACTGTGGCAGTTCATGAGTTGGCGACCTTCTCGAGCAAGGCCGCGGAGCACTTCGTCTTGTTCGAGTTCGCCGACGAGGCCTTGCCCCATATTGATGAGTGACTCGAGTTGATGAGCTTTAGCACGGAGCTGTTGAATCAGCCAGATCCTAGAGACGACACGGCTGGCTTCGTTGGTCAACAGAGTGAGGATTTTGAGCGATTGCTCGTCGAAGGCATTTAGTTGTTCGCTATCGATGTTGACCACGCCGATCACGACTCCGCGGTCTTCCATCGGCACAGCCATTTCGGAGCGGACGCTTGAACGGACAGAGATGTAGCGCGGCTCTTGACTGACATCAGGCACGATAATGGAGCGAGCATGTAGTGCACACCATCCGGTGATGCCTTGACCGAGAGCGAGATCTAGGTCGTTCCAGTCTTCGGCGAGCCCATGCGAGACTTCCAATTCGAGTCGATGGGTGTCGGGACTGATCAAAGAAATCGAGGCGCTGCTCGGTTGTAGGACGTTGATGATCTCTTCAAGGATCAGGGTCAGAGCTTCTTTGGGCTCCTCGGTATCAGATACCAAGCTACTGATTCGGTAGAGTGAGTCGATTGCAGTGCGCTCGGTCTTATCGGCTTTCATCGTAATGGTTGGTTCGACGGTCGCGAATGTCTATTCGTTGATGATGGCATTTAATTTCACGCGTAAGTCCGATAGATTTTTAGCGCTGATCGGTTCTTGGCGATCAATCTTATCGATATAGAAGGTGTCGATGGCGAGGCCTCGCTCTGTGGCAATTCGTGCGAAACTGATATCGAACCCTCTGGAATAAATATGCCGTGCGAGTCCGTACAGGAGCCCGACCCGGTCTTCTGCTTGCACCTCGATAATGGTGTGGTTAAGCGCAGGCTCATGATAAATGTCGAGCGTTGGTGGAATCGGAGCGCGAAGGATGCCGCGCAGCTTCTTCTTCTGACTTTTTACCTTGGCTTCCATGCGCTCGATTTCGCCGGTGAGACGTCGGCCATGCATGAGAGCATCTTCGATGTGTGTTTGGAAAATCGTCTGTGCTTTTTCGTTGGAGACGGCTCCGCCCTCCAAGTCCATAATGTAGAAGGTGTCGATGGAGATATTATCAGTGCGGGAGATCGCTTTAGTACTAACGATATTTACGCCAGCCAAAGTAAGTGCGCCCGCCAGTTTGTAGAAGAGCCCAGCACGGTCCCACGTAACAATATTGACGACAGTCATATTGAGGTCGATGTCGTTACTCCAGTCAATGATCGGCGCGAGTGTGCCAGTCGGATCTGCTTGCTGGATTTGAGCGAGCAGCTGGTTGACCATACGCAGGTGGAGCTCGATTTCGTTGGGCTTGGTGTTGATGAAATATCGCTCTGGCAAGCGGTCGAAATGGGCTTCGATCTCATCCTTGGCGACGCCTTCGATCTCGCGGGCGAGCATTAGTTGATGGCGACTTTCCTTCAGATTCTTGCGCTTCTGTTCGACCACGGCCTTGTTTTCAAATTGCTCTAGAGTCCGCTGATACAAAGTCCGATGCATGGTGTCTTTGTAGTCGTTCCAGAGAGTCGGCGCCGTGCCGCGGGCATCGCAGTAGGTATGAACATAGAGGAAGCGGAGTTTTTCAGGGTCTTCGATGAACTCGGCAAAAGCGTGTGCGGTCTTTGGGTCATCGAGATCAAAACGCTGCCAGATGCGGGACATGGCCAAGTGATGGCGGATAATAAATAGGATTTGCTCCTGCTGCTCGTCGCTGATGTCGAAGCGTGTGAGGATTGGCTGAGCGATGCGGACGCCGTTGACATCGTGACCTTTAACGCCTTCTGCCTTACCGATATCGTGCAGTAGAAGAATCAGATAGAGCAGCAGCGGGTCGTCATTTTTACGTAATGCGGTCTCGTAGGCAGTCTCGACGGGAGTGTTTTTTTGGAAAACAGCATCGAGATGCTTGATCGTGCGCAAGACGTGCTCATCCGCAGTATAACGATGGTAATATTCATGCTGAACCATGCAAGTGAGCTGGCCAAACTCGGGCAAATAGCGGCCAAGTACGCCGAGCTCATGCATCAGCTTTAGGATCGGATAGACTTCGCCGGGATTCCTGAGGATGGAGCAAAAGCTCTTTGCTGCTGAAGGGTGATTGATAATGTCATGGTCAATCAGTGGCAGCGAGCGTGAGATGCGAAACTTGAGGTCGGGGTGTAGTTTGGCCCCGAACTGTTGCATTAAGTGGAAGACTCGGATCAGGCGTAAGGGGTCTTCGGTGAAGACGGATTTCTGCTCAGGAGAAAGCACCTTGTCCTGTAAGATGAAGCCGTCGACGCGTTTGAGTGGCAGATGTTGATGCGCGCGCAGGGCTTCGCGGAAGCTAATGCCGCCCGAGCTGCGCGGGTCATCTTCGCTGGAGAGAGCGAGTCGTTCTTTGAGGAGCTCGCTGGTATGGTAGATCGTGCGCGCGGCGGTGTAGTAGTCTTTCATGAACGCCTCAACGCGCTCGAATATATCTTCTTGCGGATAGCCTAGACCCGCAGCGATGGTGGGTTGTTGCTCGAGGTCGATCTTGTCTGTGGGGCGTCGATTCTGCAGGTGCAGTTCGGTGCGTGTGCGCAGTAGAAAATCGTAGGCGGCTTCCATTTCGTCGCGTAGGTGCTGCCGCAATAATTTAGCTTTGTTGATCTCTCTAAATGAACCATAGCCGAACTTGATGTTGGCCATCCATAGGATGTTTTGATAATCGCGCAGGCCACCGACGCCATTCTTGATGTCGGGTTCTTGTAGATAGACGGTATTGCCAAACTTCGCGTGGCGGCCGCGTTCGTCTGCGAGGCGTTGCTGAATGTAGGCCTTGGAGTTTTCCTTTTTACAGTAGCTGGCGAAGCGCCTCTGCATGTCGAGATAGAGTGGCTCGGAGCCGCAGATAATGCGTGATTCGAGAATCGCGTTTTTAGATTGGATTTCGCTCTTCGCCTCTTCGATGGCTTCCTTGGCGTTGCGCGAGGCGTGCCCGACTTTCCAGCCTAAGTCCCAGAGCGGGTAGAGAATCTCTTCGGCGAGAACTTCCTGAAACTTGGCAAAGTGCTTCCCCGAAATTTTCTCGGGGTAGAGAAACATAATGTCGATGTCGCTGTGTGGGTTGAGCTCTTGGCGCCCGTAACCGCCCGTCGCGAGCACTGCCATCTTGCAGGGCAGCGGGCCATGCTCGGTGGCATACAGATCGAGCGCGGCGAGGAATAGATTCTCGATCACCACGTCGACCATCGCGGCACGCGCTTGACACACCTCTAAGCCAGGAGTGCCTTTTTGGTGGTAGCGCTTGAGCATTTCGCTCTCCAGCTCGATGTAGCGCTTATAAGCGGGGAGTTGCTTGCTTCGTGAAACCCCGGGATCAAACACCAGACGCTTTTGCGCATGCTTATGGAGGCGTCGGAACAGAGGATTGTCTTGAATGGGCATAGGCCGAAAATGCAGGAAGGCATCAAAAGTATGGCTGCGTACGTGCGACTGCATAGAAACCCCATTTTTAGGACATTCGTCAAGTGAGTTTGCGTACAGAAGCACTCGAAATCAGTTAGTCCGCTCAATCGTTTGGCGAAATATGTCCCTTTCTTTTTGACGGCACGCGGATATTGACTACTCATTCTGCTCCGCAATCGAGCAGAAACCACAAATATTAAAGATTATGCAAATCGCAGACGGTACAGTAGTCGCAATGGACTACGCCCTTAAAGATGATGAAGGAAATTTGATTGATCAGTCTCAACCGGGACAACCAATGGTCTATCTCCACGGTCATCGTAACATTATTCCAGGCCTCGAGGCTGCCCTCGCAGGTAAGCTCGTTGGCGAGACTGCAGAAGTGCGCGTCGATCCAGAAAATGGCTATGGCGAGGTCAATCCAGCATTGGAGCAAGTNGTGCCCAAGGAGCGTTTTCAAGGTGTTGAAGACCTTCAGGCNGGCATGCANTTTCAAGCNAACACTGACCAAGGCCCNGTCTCGGTTCGTGTGATTAAAGTCGAAGACGACGATGTCACTGTCGACGGCAATCACCCGCTCGCGGGCAAGCACCTCAACTTCAACGTGACGATCCAAGAAGTTCGCGCGGCGACTGAAGAGGAGATAGCGCATGGCCACATTCACCAAGGTGGCGGTTGCTGCGGTGGTGGCGGTGAAGCCAAAGAAGGCGGTTGCTGCAACGACGAGCCAAAAGCTGAAGGCGAATGCTGCAGCTCCGAAGAACCAAAAAGTGACGATCAAGGCGGCTGTTGCTCTCAATAAGGGAACTTGCCAGCAGGGCGAAGCTTGCGCGCTGAGCGCTAAATTTGCCACAAAGCCCTCGTTTCATGACGGGGGCTTTTTGGTTGAGCACTGCTTGGGGTTAAGTGCTCGGCGAGCTTCTGCTCGCCGAGTCGCACTGATAAGCTGTGGGTTGCCGGAGTAAGTTATCGTTTAATAGCCACGATTCGGCGAAAGCCACTTTTCGGTCTTTTCTAGATCGAACCCTTTACGCTGTGCGTAGTTTTCGAACTGGTCTTTGGCCATTGGCCCGACTTGGAAGTATTTGGCTTCAGGGTGACCAAAGTAGAGGCCGCTGACGGCGCTGCCAGGATTCATTGCGAAGTTTTCGGTGAGGCTGGCTCCGCAGTTGGCCTCGGCGTCGAGTAGCTTCCAAATCATTTCCTTTTCGGTGTGGTCAGGCTGGCTCGGGTAGCCGGCAGCTGGACGGATGCCGCGGTATTCTTCTTTGATGAGTTGTTCGTTGCTGAGTGTTTCGTCGGAGGCATAGCCCCAGAGCTCTTTACGCACACGAGCGTGGGTGTATTCAGCGAGCGCTTCGGCAAATCGGTCGCCAATGGCTTTGACCATGATCGAGCTGTAGTCGTCGTGTGCATCTTCGAATTCTTGAGAAAATGTATCCACTCCTTCGATACAGCAAGCGAACGCGCCACAGGTATCGACTTGGCCAGATTCTTTGGGGGCGACAAAGTCGGCCAGTGCGTAGTAGGTGTCACCTTTTACTTTCTTTTTTTGTTGGCGCAAAGTGTAGAAGGTGCCGATGGTTTGACCTGCGTCATCATAGAGTTCGACATCGTCGCCCGCGGAGTTGGCGGGGAACAGACCGACGACGCTGCGGGCGCGGAAGCGTTTCTCGGCGATGATACGTTTGAGTAGGGCTTGAGCATCGGCAAAGATGCCGCGGGCTTGTTCGCCGTATTTCTTATGCTCAAGAATTTTGGGATATACTCCTTTGAGCTCCCAGGTCCAGAAGAGTGGGGAGTAATCGAAGTATTGGCTGAGCTCATTGAGGTCGATATCGTCGGCAACGGTAATGCCTGGCGCGTTGGGTGCCTTGAGTTGCGCGTTGGCCCAGTCGCAAGTAAAGCGCTTGGCTTGTGCCGCCGCGAGTGGCAGGAAGTCAGTCGCCTTGTTGTTGGCAGCAAAGCGGACGCGTTGCGCCTCTTGATCGGCACTGACTTCAGCGGCGAAAGCATCGCGAGTCTTTGGGTTGAGCAGGCTATTACAAACCTCAGTCACGAGAGAAGCATCGCCAACGCGCACCACCGGCTGATTATAATGCGGGGCAATTTTGATCGCAGTGTGCGCTTTGCTCGTCGTGGCTCCGCCGATGAGTAGGGGCTGCGTGAACCCGCGCTTTTTCATTTCATCCGCATTGAAAATCATCTCATCAAGTGAAGGCGTGATGAGGCCAGAGAGGCCAATGATGTCGGCACCCCATTCTTGCGCTTCCTTGAGGATGGCGTCGCAGGAGACCATCACGCCGAGGTCTTTGACTTCGTAATTGTTACAAGCCAAGACCACGCCGACGATATTTTTGCCGATGTCGTGCACGTCGCCCTTAACGGTGGCGATTAGGAATTTACCCGCCGAGGAACTCTCGGTGGAGTCGCCTTTTTCAGCTTCCATGAATGGCAGAAGGTGGGCGACGGCACGCTTCATCACGCGGGCGCTCTTCACCACTTGTGGAAGGAACATATCGCCGTCGCCAAACAGTTTCCCGACGACCTTCATACCGGCCATTAACGGGCCTTCGATCACGTTCAGTGGCCGCGGGTATTGGAGGCGCGCTTCTTCGGTGTCGGCGTCGATGTGCGCGACGATGCCTTTGACCAATGCGTGGGACAGGCGTTCTTCGACGGTGCCGTTACGCCAGTCGTCCTTTAGCTCAACCGTTTTTTTTTCCGCAATCCCTGGCACTGCGCCACTGCCAGATTTGAGAAAGGTTTCGAGGATCTCTGGATTCTTCTCAGCGGTGGCGCGTTCGAATAGCGCGCGCAACACGTTCATGCCTTCGAGCATGGCGGCGTTGATGCGTTCTTCAGGGCTGCCAGTGCCGAGGATGACGGTACCAGCCTTAATGGCTTCGGCGAAATCGATGAGTTTCTCGGTGGCTTCGTCGTTGCGGTTCAGGAGTACGTCTTCGACCAATACCTTGAAGGCCGGGTCGATCTTATCGTAGTCCATCAGCATGCCTGGGTTGACGATGGCCATGTCGAGACCCTTCGCGATGCCGTGATGCAGGAAAGCCGCGTGCATGGCTTCGCGCACGGGATTGTTGCCGCGGAAGCTAAAGGAAATGTTAGAGAGTCCGCCGCTGGTACGGGCACCTGGGCAGCGTTGCTTGACGACTTCGACGGCTTCGATGAAGTCGACGGCGTAGTTGTTGTGCTCCTCCATGCCAGTAGCGACGGTGAGCATGTTGAGATCGAAGATGATGTCCTGCGGATCCATGCCCACCTCTTCGGTGAGAATTTTATAGGAGCGCTCAGCGATGGCGATTTTGTCGTCTTTGGTCGCGGCTTGGCCCTTTTCGTCGAACGCCATGACGATGGTCGACGCGCCATAGCGCATGATTTTTTCGGCTTGCGCGCGGAACTCGTCTTCACCGCCCTTGAGGCTGATAGAGTTGACGATGCACTTACCCTGCACGCATTTGAGGCCAGCTTCGATGACCGACCACTTGGAGCTGTCGATCATGATCGGCACCTTGCAAATATCGGGCTCGGAGGCCACGAGGTTGAGGAAGCGAGTCATGCAGGCTTCGCCGTCGAGCATGCCTTCGTCGAAATTAATATCGATGATCTGCGCGCCTTTCTCGACTTGCGAGAGCACGATGGCTAGGGCGCCAGTGAAATCGTCGGCTTTAATCAGCTTTTTAAAGCGCGGTGAGCCGGTGACGTTCGAGCGCTCGCCGACATTCACGAACGGTGTTTCGCCCAAGATGATGTTGAAGGCTTCGAGTCCGCTCAAGCGTTGGGCAGGCGCCACCGTTGGGATGGCGCGTGGCGCGTATTGGCTGACTTCTTTGACGATGGCTGCGATGTGATCGGGCGTGGTGCCGCAGCAACCGCCGACCATGTTGACCAGACTGTCCTTGGCAAAGCCACCGACAGCGCTACCAGTGTGGTCGGGAGTTTCGTCGTAACCGGTGGCGGCCAACGGATTCGGCAGGCCGGCATTTGGATAAACGTGCACGTAAGTGTCAGCCACGCGGGAAAGTTCGGTCAGGAACGGACGCATGAGGTCCGCACCGAGAGCACAGTTTAGGCCGACGCACAGCGGCTTGGCGTGGCGGATCGAGTTCCAGCAAGCCTCAACGGTCTGGCCAGAAAGTGTGCGCCCAGAGAGGTCGGTGATAGTGACCGAAATGATCACCGGAAGACGTTCTTCTTGCGTATCAAAAAAATCTTCGATCGCGTGCAGGCAAGCCTTGAGATTAAGCGTATCAAAAACGGTTTCTGGCAGGAGCAGATCGACGCCGCCGGCGACGAGGTCTTCGACTTGTTCGTAGTAGGCTTTGTAAAGTTCGTCGTAGCTAGTCGCGCGGTATTCCGGGCGGTTGACGTCGGGCGAAAGCGAGCAGGTGCGGTTGGTCGGTCCGATGGCACCGGCGACAAAGGTCGGGCGGCCTTGCTCCTCGGAAACGGCGTCAGCGACGCGACGGGCGAGCTTAGCGGATTCGATATTGATGTCGCGCACGCGGTGCTCGAGGCCGTAGTCGGCCTGTGCAATAGTGGTGCCCGAGAAAGTATTGGTCTCGATGATGTCGGCGCCGGCCTCGAGGAACTGGCGGTG
>JGI20152J14361_10001658_pt1 | contig 14346 bp, 5 predicted proteins | sample COG_02_FD_14361 | JGI IMG/M metagenome (IMG submission 14361)
ACGTTGGACCTTGAGACGGGCGTCTTCCCGGGCACACCCTTTGAGGTCGATGATTCATTTTCGCCCGCTGTCGTTGTACAACCAGGTGTGCCCGCCGAGGTGGTCATCGAAATCGATCACTACCCGTACTCTGATAAAACTCAGAAAGTGAGTAAAAGATACGAAGGCTGGGCAAATAGGTTCGGCTACTTTTACAGCGATGACGAGGCGCTGAATTTTGAAGAGCCGGGTGAGTACAGAGTTAGCTATAACCTTAGGTATTTGGCCGCAGACGGCACGTTGTGGGCGGGATCGCGTCAGTGGGGATCGGTCGTCGAAACACCAGACAGTCAAATCAGTGCGAAGGGCGCGCGCGGAAGCGAGAGCGGAAACGAGAGACGGCAGTGGTATCTCTTCAGTGACACGTCCTATGAGAGAAACGCTCACTTCTTCTCACCCTATCAGACTGGAGACGTGATCTGGACGGCTAATTTCACTGACTGGAATGCCGCCATGCAGAACGTCACGACGATCGAGGATGCTGGCACGCAGCTCGCGTCTATCATCAGCAACCGGGGCAATGATAATCACAATGTCAATAGCTCCGTTGCCCTTGTCTCCAGCGTGGAGCAAAAACCGCAAATGGTCCCCCCGTTTGTTAATCCCGACCAGTCCGATGTGCACTGGGGCTACTACTACTCAGCCAACGGCAGGCCCGGGGTTGGCGTGCGGGAATTCGTCGGCACCGCGACAAGCTCTAACGGGTACTGGCGATTCAATACCCCGTACGGGTACCAGCTAGGTAACGGCTACGAGGGCGACCAGGAGGACGACATCAAGTTCCTATTTGGGGGTGCTGTTTATCGCGCACCTGAATCGGAGTTTTCGTTCTATGGCGCCTACGGTGCGCTGTGGGTCATGCTGCCGGATGATGACGTCCAAGGTGGCAGGGTAATGCCGCCGTTCCAAGGTGCCGGCGGCGGCCCGTCTGGCGGCCCCCTCATGACGGTTAAGGGTGAGGAGATCGATATCTTCGCGCACCCCATGGGCGTCCGACCCGGCACGCTTCTCGAGGTCGGCGACACGGTGAGCTTCTCCGCGCAGATCGCGCCCACCCTGTCTTCTGAGGTTGAAGTGATCATCACCACGCCTAGCGGCTCTACCCGGACGATTACGGGGGTCGCGAACAAGGTCGGTTACTTTTACGATCCTTCAGCCGACTTTGTCGCAACCGAGGCGGGAGTCTATAACGCCGCTGTGAGCGTCACGCACACCGGCATGACGTCGGCGGGTTCGGTCGAGGCGCCCTACCCCCAGGGCAGTGTGCTAGGGTCTGAAACTGGAGGCTTCGACTTCTACGTGGCCAGCGTCGACGCCGCGCCCGCTGTCGTGGCGAGCCCGCTACCACGTACCCTGCCTGACGACACCCGGCTTGCGCTCAAACTCGCTCCCTCGGGTGCGGCCGCAGCGAGTAAGATGCACAGCTCGGTCACCATGCCTGGATTCTTGCTGGCACAGCATGAGTCGTCGAGCAGCGACTTTGTTTACGATGCAGCCGCGCTGCACGCAGACTTCCCAAACCTTGACCTCCCGGGTGGACAACTGCGAAGAGCAAACGGCGCGGATACGGTGACGCTAAGCTTTCTGCTAGAGACAGTAGGCGACAACGGTGAGACGAAATTCGAAGGGCGCACGGCCACTATTCAGGGCGAGGCGCTCCAATTCGTGGAGCACAACCAGGCCCCAGCGGGCGACTTTAGTTTGGTGCTAGCCGACGCCACGCTGTCTGTCGGCGATACGCTTGACGCAAAGTTCCAGCTAAGCGCCGTGGGTGATGCAGACCTTTACGTGGCCTTGATTTTGCCCGACGGCAATTTCCTTACACTCGATAACAAACTAAACATAAGTGAGGCAAATAGCGTAATACCGTTTATGCTTAATACCCGACTTGCAAACAACACCGAAATCCCAATCGTCAGGCTGCCGCTCGGTGCTTCTATTACACCTGGCAGCTACAAATTTATTGCAGTGATTACGCGGGCTGGCGCAAGTTTGTTTGACGACACCCAGTGGCTTGATTGGTCTGAAGCCAGCTTCACTTTTGGTCTATAGGTCATAACGTTGCGCTCACTGATCTCTCCTCGGCTCCTGCTTCTCCTGCTGCTCGCGCAGTGGGCGAGTGTTAGCGCGGGCGCGGCTATAAAGACCTCGTCGATTACCATGGCGGGCTCAGAGCTTGCCGTAGTCGCCAACCAGTACTCTAACAGTGTGACGTTGATGCGCGTGGGCGACGTGGTGAAGCCGCTCGCTGAGATCCTGGTGGGTGTCTCGCCCCAGACCGTTGCCTACGACTCGGACAGGCGCGTGGTCTGGGTGACGAATCAGGGCGAGGGCAAAGTAACAGTACTTTCTGTCCCTGATGCCGCCTCGGGCGAGGCGCCTCAGCTGTTGGGCGCAATCGATACCCTCGAGGCGCCTTATGGTGTGCTGATTGGGAGCAGATTTGCTTACGTGTCGGCCCAGCAGGCAGACCGGGTTCAGGTCTTCGACAAATACAACTACACGCTGCTGGCGGAAGTTGAGGTCACAGGCTCTCCACGGGGGATGGCCCTGTCGGAGGATGGACGTTGGCTGTACGTGTCTCACTTTGACTCAGGCATCATCTCCAAGATCGAGACCAGCACATTCACCGTCGTCACCGAGATCTCGCTAGGCTCACGAGCGGGTCTTGTGCAGTCCATCACGCTCGATAGCGCCGCGCAGCTTGCGTACGTGCCTAACACCATCCGCAACACCGACAACACCTCGCTCGAGTTTGATACGAGCGTGTTCCCTTTCGTCTCGGTCATCGACTTAAAAGAGGACCTTCATCTGCGCAGGCAACGAGTTGCGCTAGATATTATTGATAAGCCAGTTGGACTGCCGCTTGAGTCTCTTCTTAGTGGCGAGGATCTCTATGTTGTAAACGCCGCGAGCAACGACCTATCGGTAATCAATGTTGCGAACTCTCAACTACGGGCGCACATCGAAGTTGGCGGCTTCCCGGTGGGTATTGCACAGAGTCTTGATGGGGGCTTTATCTACATCGACAACGCAGTAGACGGCTCGGTGTCGGTAATAGACGCAGAGAGTCTTAGTGAAATTAGTCGCACCGTGGTCACTCAGCTGCCATTTGATGACAACGTTAAACAGGGATTAAAACTATTTCATTCGTCTGATGACACCCGCATGGCTAAGGATCAGTGGATTGCGTGCGCGACCTGCCACTTCGATGGCGGCTCCGACAACCAGACGTGGCACTTCCCTGATGGCCTGCGCAACACCCCCTCACTGATCACGACCTCGCTAACCGGCCCCTTTCACTGGTCTGGTAATCTCGATGAGGTGCAAGATGTAGAGAACACGATAAGAGAATTACAGGGCGGCGCTGGGCTTGTAAGCGGCGAAGACAACTGCACGCCGTCCTGCGATGGCGCTGAAAAAAATGCTGGACGGTCAGAGGCACTCGATAATCTAACTGCGTTCATCGCAACCCTGCGTTTTGGCGCCGAGGTGACGGAGGCTAGCGATGCGCCATCGCCCGAGCAACGCGGCGAGGCGCTCTTTACGTCCACCGAGCTCAACTGCACCCAGTGTCACCAGGCGCCGCTATTCACCGATAATCAGAACCACAGTGTGAACTTGATCGAGGGTGTGACTCGGAGCATTAACACCCCAACGCTTCTCAACCTTCGACACTCCGCTCCCTACTACCACGACGGACGATTCGGCACGCTTGCCGAAGTTTTACAGGGCCACCCGGGCGATATTGACGGGCAGAATCTGCCGGGACTTGAGGCAGGGCAGCTAGCCGATTTGGTCACGTACTTAGAAAGTTTAGACAAGCCAGACAACCTACGCTCGCTTCCCCTGCTCTCGGGTATCGAGCAGCCTTCGAGGGCAAGCCCACCTAGCGCGGCCGCGGTCATCTCAATTGAGGTCTCGTTCGACGCATGGGCAGAGTCGGAGGATCTGAAGGGGCAGACGGCAGGGTCCGCGCATCCCGACGGTGGCGACTTGAATGTCGCGTTCACGCACGCATCTAATGTGAGCTTTGATACCTATCTGGTGATCCAGCAGACTGCGACAGGCGCCTACTGGTACTTCGACACGGCTTGGAAGGTCTCGTCGCTTGAAATCGGCTCCCCATTCGCCCCGCTGATTGAGCACACAGAGTCCAGCCCAGTCCATGATCACGCCTTGGACCCTCTGGCGGTGGAGACAAGGCACCTAGCAAATGAAGTCTTCGTCCTGCACGCAATAGTCGTTGAGAAGGGCGCGTCTCCCTACGAGATTGACAACTGGCTTAGCTACGACGCGCAGCAGTTCGAGCTTTAGTTACAACGCCCCAAAATTAACCTCACCCTCAACAAACTCCGAGGCCTCTCTCGAGCTACCCACTAATCGTATGTCCACGCGCTGCTAGCCAAAGAGATCCAGTTATTTTCATCATACACGTTCGCTTTTTCCGCAACGAAAATTGCATAGAAAGTATACGTCCCCTCAACAAGTCCCCCTGGCAAAGGCAGATTGATGACAGGCAAAGTCTCTACAGTAGATAAGTTTATCGCCTCCCTAAAAGGAATGACTTCCCCAATTTCTGAGATCAATCTAGTCTCGCCTAGGCTCAGGTACTGGCCGTTGGGCATCATCAGCACGACGTATAAATCGCCAGTCCCCTGACCACTTATTGCTAAGCTTGCGTCCAGATTCTTACCGGCGCCCAGGTCAGATCTATCCAGTACCACGTCGAGCGTCGCGTCAAGAGCCTGGGCCCTCTCGGCGCGGACGATTTCGTCACCTTGCAGCACTATCTGCTGCGCCTCATAGTTGCGCTGACCTTTTTGGTCTCGGGTCTCTAAAAGAAAACTGTAAGTGATCGTGTCTACGTTACTACGTGGCATATTGGAGTCCACGTCTAGGTTTGGGAAATTCACATGCAATTCTTTTGCATTATACGAATACTTTAATGAGCTTGACTCAGCCTGTGAAAGCACAAAACCTGGCATCACCGTGGTCTCGTTCAGCAGCTGATAGGTAGACGTTGGTTCGCTTTTGAACGAAAAATTAAGCGCCGTGGAGACCGGTAACTGGTTGGGTAGAGGTGTAGCTAATTCTGCCTCCTCGCTCTCTTTGGTCACGGCATAGAATTTATAGGAGTGGACGTCTTCGCTGAGTATACCTCCCACCGGGTAAGGCGACTCAACAAGCCCAGCTGACGTCATCCCCCTATGAGTCACTGTGATATCGACGTCGTAAACACCCGGCTCAGTAATCTCAAAATTTGTCTCTGGCTCATAAAAGTAGCCAATTTTGTTCGCCGTCCCCTCAATAGTTTTAATCTCATTCGAAGGCGTAGTCACAACAATTGACACCTCCGAGGGGAGGGTTGGTGCTACGTGACCCGCGAACGCAGCCACGTTTCCGACTTCGAGAATAGAACCTGGACGCACACCCGTGGGATGGAAAAAGATATCTACCTCCTCTCCCAATAGCGTCATCAGTGGTCCCCCGCTAGGCCCTCCTGAGGCTCCTTGGAATGGCGGCATGATTCTACCCCCTGTTTCATCGTCCGCAGGCAGATGAACCCATAGTGATCCATAAGCTAAATAATGATTTTCGTTAGTCTTGGGTATACGATACACGCCACCGCCAAATATGAATTTGAAGTCGTTTGGATTATCGCCTTGGAATCCGTTTCCTAATTGATGGTTGTAAGTATCAGAAAAACGCCAGTAATTATCTCTAGTTTGAAGCTGACCAATATGTTCCCTTGCAGAAATACCTGGCCTCTCCGCCGCATTATAATAATAGGCCCAGTGATCATCCGAATTATCTAATTCGAAGAATGGGTTTATCGTTGAGCCCAAAGCTGTTTTCAAGTTCGTAGTCGAAACAAACGGCATGCCTGTATTATCTAAATCTAGCCCAGAATAAGAAGATAGCCTGCTGGATACTCTGTCTTTAAATTCACCACTCTTGTCAAAAATAGTATAGAAAGCCGTCATAGCAGTATTACTTCGATCCAACTCTTCGGCGAGCATCCAACTTACGTCGCCCGTTTGATACGGTGGCCCCATGTGCGTGTTCATTTCCCCTAATCCAAGAGGCCGTGAGTCAAAGACAAACCACTGCCTGTAAGCCGTACCGCTTTCTGTACCCTTGACCCCGCGCATTTCGAGCTCTTTCTCCTCTGACTCAACTATTCCACCCCAAGTTCGGCTCGCTGCCCAGACTACGCCGCCCTTGTCTTGGTGGCTCGCAAGGATGTCCACTCTGTATTCTCCAGCTTTATCGAATTTATATTCTTGGTTTCCTCCGTCGTAGTATCCAAATCTATTTGCAAAGCCGGTAAATTTCGCTGTTTCAACCAGCGCCGGATCAGAGTTTGGATAGTGTGTCACAGTTATCTCTACTTTCGCTGGGACACCTGGTTGAATAATAAGTTGAGGTGAGAAATGGTCTCCGATTTCGAATGGCGTTCCAGGCATAACGCCGTGCTCGAGATCTAATGGCTCTGCTCGTAGTATGTTAAAGTCACCATTGAGCGAATATTCCCTGCCGTCCATATCAAGAACAGTCCCGCTTAGGCTTACTGTATACTCCCCGTACTCTGTAAATTTATAGTCAAAATCTTCTGTCAGTGTAGTCAATTTCATATACTGCATTGGCGCTGCGCCCCCCATCCCACCGCCGGTACTACCGAGCATAAATGGCTCATTCATATAGGTCCCCCTAAATGGCATAGGGCCTACTTTAGAGGCCTGGCCAGTCGGGTCGACTATAATCATTTCAAGCCTGCCCGAAGGAAATTTGAATTTTATCGGTAGCGGGACTTGATGGCCTTTAGTTGTCCAACTTACCAAAGGTATAAACGGCTCAAGGTTATAGCTTGCCGCTTCTTTTCTCCCGGGCATGGAATCGTCTATTATAAATTTGTGCGTATTAGTAATGATTCCTGGCGTTATTCCAAATTCACCCGCCCGATTTTCTGGCACCACCCCTCTCGATCCGTTGCTGTATTCGTTTACAAGTAGAGCTATATCTATCTTCGTTTCACTAGTGTCCCCTATTTCAAACTCACCTATACGCCCGTCTAAGACAGACGTGCTTGGGTCTGCGGCAAAATGATGTGAGAAGACCGTTTTTGAAGAGACGTTAGAATTGATTGCTGATTTTAGATGTATCTGATATCGGCCTTTCGATAGCTGTGCTGGGATATCATAGGTAGCATTGAATTTTGCTCTCCATAAATTTGGAGAGACTTGTTCTATTTCTGAATATGTTACGGCACCGATACGAGTGCGATTGACCTCGGGCTCTCCATTTATTGGTAGCCCGCTAACTGTCATAAAGTTAGAGCTATTTTCTGGATTTGCCGCAACAACCCAGCCTTCTGCCGACACTATTTTTTCAAGAAACAAGCTAGAGGTCCCCCAAGATATAGTCACGTCATCAAGAGATGGACCAACAATATCAACGATGCCGGTGAATTCACCCGCGCTTCCGGCTGACATTTGGGAAAAATCAAACTCCCCATGATACTGCGCTATACCACCTACTCTACCCCCGAACAATTTAGCATCAACGAAATTATCGGGCGAGGAACTGCTGCTGGAAATAGAGTGTTCAGTCGAAAAATTATCATTTTTTTGCGAGCTAAATGGCGCTCTAACCGTGGTACCCACCCCCAACTGATAATTTTTCCAGCCATCAACCTCGGCACGCTGATAGATCGCGTACTCACTTCCCGGTTGACCATTAATAAGCAATTCAAACGACCCGTCGGCAAGAGATGAACCCCATGTATAGTGCCCAGTCTGGAGGTTCAGAATACTTAGCGCCATGTTAGGCGATGCTGCTTTGTTATTACCAGTTACTACCAGATAACCCTTGAGCTCATCCGATTTAAATACCATTTTCGACGGATCTATAATTCTGCTAGTTGCTGGATATGACGAGTACTTGTCGTCAACAGATATGTTAACTTCTTTTGTTTCGCTTGTAATTTGGAATCCTTTCCAGACGTCCCATTCCTCACTGTAGTCTCCCACTCTTAAATGGGCTCGATATACACCCTCTGGCAATTCGAACTGTTTAGCGTGCACCCTTCCAAAGCCAGGCAAATTCGTTGTTGGAATTATCTGTAAATCGGTTCTCACTATCTCACGCGATGGTGTTACAGCTTCGAACAAGAAGAGTCTTCTTAGCGGTGAATCTCCGTATTCGTTTACGCTAGCTGATACATTAATTGTTACTGTCCGGAGAGGTGCTACCGTTAGCTGAACCGTAGTATCTTCCGATACGTTAATCGTCCTGGGGAGGCTTCTCTCGGTAGCATTCGGAAGATTTGTTTCAGCAAATATTGTCAGCTCACCTTCCGGGACCTCGCCTTCGAAATAACCGCTGGCAGAAGCGGTAGCAATTTTTGCGCCATTAACATACACGCTGGCGGGGCTAGGATCAGAAGTATTCCGCTTAACATAACCGCTAATTTCAACACCAAAAATAGCGCTCGTTTGTAGAATAAGTATTGATGCAATTAGGGCTTTGATGATTTTCATTTTGATATTTCTGCCTGCTAGGTTTAGAACTTAGTATTCTTCAAAATATAACAAGTGTCTATACCAATAATCAGTCGTAAATCGAGGAGCCTAAAACTCTACGCCTATTAGTTATTGATAATTAGCCACAACAAAGTCTTTTAAGGTTTTAGCAAGNCTAATCAACGAGCTCGCATCCGGTATACTGGAAACCACCCACGCACAAAAAAAGCCAACCCCGTTAAGAGCTGGCCTTTTCTAACCTAAATCTAAGTTAGGTTTAGGCGATGATATCAATATCATTAGTTGGAAGTTGATTTACGACTTCAACACTGGAGGGTGTTACGAGGTTCTATGCAACTAGTTAGCCGATGCCGAACGCAGTCCTTGATTAGCCCTGATGACGTTACTACCTTAATCATCGCTGTGGTCAAAGTTCTTCAACCCACTTTAGCTGTTTCGGTAAGCAAACGGTTTGTAGATCGTAATTTGCAATAGCAAACCGCCTTGCGTTTTCTCCCAGCTTTTTTCGTAACGNAGGACTTTCCAGAAGCTTAGNCACAGCCTCAGCGAGCGATACATGATCAAAAAAGTCCACCAGGATCCCTGTCTCGTTATCAGTAATAGCCTCTCTAACTGGCTGGGTGTCACTTGCAACTATCGCGCAGCCTACACTCATCGCTTCAAGCAAACTCCAACTCAATACAAACGGGTAAGTGAGGTATACATGTACGCTCGAGATCTGCAGGATTCTAAGGAATATAGCGTAAGGAACCTTTCCCACAAAATGAACACGGCTCCAGTCCTCAGGACGGATTTGATTTTTGATTTCGTCAATGAAAATCTGCTTCCAAGACCTATCACCGTATTTAGCCTTGTCGGGCTTCGCGCCGTAACTGACACCGTCCTCACCTACTAAAATAAACCGAGCATTTGGCCTGTCTTTAAGCATTTTTGGCAGTGCACGCATAAAAATATGATAACCGCGGTAGGGCTCTAAGTTGCGGTTGATAAATGTCACTACTTCATCATCTTTTCCAAGATTCTTACCACTCGTCAGGGTTACCTGCGCAGATGAGACGGGCTTCACTATATCGGTGTCTATGCCGTCGTGGACTACAGTAATTTTGTTGCGGAAGGAATCTGGAAACGTGCTTGCTTGCCAAATAGTTGGACTAATATCAATTTCGCAGCTTAGTAATTAGCTTCCAAATTATGACGAAAGCAAACTATCAAACGCACCATCAAGGAATGGTGCATACTTTCTCCACTGCATCGAACTACCTTGATAAACTTTTTGCCTAACCTGGAAATTGGACGCTGTTAATACGCTTCTCGTGTTGTTTTGAGGCGATAGACATCCCTCATCCCACTCTAAGCCTAGATGGTCAATTAATTGTCGAGTCTCAATTTCCTGGTTAACTGTTAGTTTTTCGTAATCAAGGTTGTAAATTCTTTTATTGAGTGTATTTATCCAAAAATCCATGAGATTTTCGTAAAGCTTATAATATCTGATCACATCATCAATTGAGTAACAGTAGCCAATATTCTCAGACTGAAAATACTGCTTATAATTTGCCCAACATACTGCCGCGGGTTCTCTTCTGACGTGGACTATTTTAGCCTCTGGAAAAGCCGTCGCTAATAATCCTAAATAGCGGAAGTTTTGTGGCATCTTATCAGTAACAATGAATTTTCCGCCAGAAACATTCTGCAATTTATCAAGATAAGCGTGGCGAAATTCAAGCAAAGACTCAGTATTTATCTCAGTAATACCAGTGGCGATAGCTGCGCCAAATTGCTTTGCATAATTCAACTCTCCTGCGGCTTTGACGCGCGAATGAGAGGAAATGATCTGCTCGATTAAAGTTGTACCAGAACGTGGCATCCCAACAATAAAAATTGGCATCAGGTTCTTTGATAATTTATCTGGTTCTGGAGAGCTTTTGGTTATTTCTGGATAGCTTGATTTCAGCTGTCTAAATAGTTCGATATCTTGACTGATATCGTATTTCAAATGCTTTTTACGAAGTGCATTCCCCTGACGATAGTGATTATAGGCTTGCTCAAAGTCCTCTAAATCTTCACACGCCTTTGCTAAGCCGAAATTAATATGGCATCGCTGCTCTTCTGAAATCTTTTCATCGAGATACAGTTCCAGCATTTTCAAATACTGGTCATCTTTCGTAACAAATTTTTTCAGTGATGTCAGCATCCTGTGGGCATGAGCAAAGTCAGGATTCAATTCTATGGCTCGTGTATAGTTTGCTTTAGCTTCATTCATTCTTCCAAGTGCTTTGAGCGTGCTGCCGAGATTAGAGTAAGCTTGGAAAAAGTTTAGATTCAAGTCTATCGCCTGATTATAGCTTGCTACAGCTTCGTCTAATCTAAACAGCTTTTGGAGGGTATTGCCCAAGTTGTTGTGGGCTTCGGCAAAGTCAGGATTCAATGTTATAGCTCGTTTGTAGCTTGCCAGAGCTTCATTCAATCTGCCTATTTCTTGAAGGGTGTTACCTAAGTTGTAATGGGCTCCGGCATCTTTGGGAGACAATGCAACTACCGTCTGTTTGGCATCGGCGGCTTCAGATTTCCTTCCCGTTGCTTCTAATACTGCGCCTAAAACCTTCCATGCAAACTGATTTCTAGGATACTCGCAAGTAATATGTACTGCCAGCTTTTCTGCGTCATGCAGTCTCCCTTTCTGGTAGTGCACTAATAGGCTATTGAGTTGCTGTTGAGATGGGAATTTAGCTTTTATATTTCGTTTATTTGCCTTCTTTGGTTCGGATAGTTTTGTTTGTGTCTGTAATAATAACAATTCCTTATTTAGCGCTGCTGAGTCAGGCTCATTTACTAATTCGGTTTGTGCAAGCTGTGTTTCCAAGACAATCAATTTATCGCCTGACACGCCCTGTACCTTCGCTTGCTCAAGGACGAGCTTAGCGTTATCAAACAACTTTTCTTTGATAAGGGCGTCAATGTAGCTAAACCAGAATTGTTCTATCGTTGGATTAGCTTCAAGAGCAGTTTTAAATAGCGACAATGCCGCACCCGCTTTATTAAAAGATACAGCTAATACGCCCAGGTTATGATTAGCGTCTGGATGCAAAGGTTGGGACCGCAATATTGCCCGATATAGACGTTCAGCTTGCTCTCGCTTACCTTCTTTATGCGCAGCAACACCCTGCCACAGTGCTTGCTCAACCGTTAATTCCATTAATAATAATCTCTGTCTCAAACGTGTTTTAAATACCTGATTAATTTGCTATTGCACACCCATCCTATCGATCTGCTTCCATAATTGAAAAATTGTTATTGTCATAGATTATTCACCCATTCGATCTGCCTGGGCAAACAAACCGTATTCAGATCATAATTTTCGATAGCGAAGCGCCTCGCGTTCTTGCCTAGCTTGTCACGTAGAGAGGGACTGTCTAAGAGGATATCTACATTCCGAGCGAGCCCTTCATAATCAAAAAAGTTCACTAGCAAACCCGTTTCATTATCGCTTATAGCCTCTCTGACAGGTTGTGTATCGCTAGCAACAATTGCACAGCCCGCACTCATGGCCTCAAGTAAACTCCAACTTAAAACAAACGGGTACGTAAGGTACACATGAACACTCGAGATTTGCATGAGCCTGAGGAATATACCGTAGGGCACTTTGCCTACAAAGTGTACTCGTGCCCAATCATTTTCTGAAATTTGATCTTTAACCTCGTCGATAAATATCTGTTTCCACGTCCTATCGCCGTACTTATCTTTGTTGGGCTTAGCGCCGTAACTGACACCGTCTTCACCAATTAGTATAAACCGAGCATTGGGTCTGTCTTTAAGCATCCTAGGCAAAGCCCGCATAAAGATGTGGTAGCCTCGATAAGGCTCCAGATTTCGGTTGATGAAGGTTACGATCTCGTCTTTCTTAGTTAATATGGTTCCGTTATTCAGGTTTACATATGCAGACGAATCTGGTCTTACTATATCGGTGTCTATACCGTCATGAATAACGGTTATTTTCCCGCTGAATGGATCCGGGAATGTACTTGCTTGCCAATAGGTCGGGCTAAGGCCAGCATTAGCTTGAGGGAAGTGTGCGAGATTATTGAGGTTCTTATGCGCGATTCGACATGGTTCGGCAATATCTTCTGATAGAAATTCAGGGTCAAAGCCGACGTCGGCGCCTCTGGCATGGTAGAAAAACTCGCAGTAAATTCCCAGCTTTGCTTCTGGCCAGACTTCTTTAATAAACAAGCTCTCACCCCAACCATGGTGTGCGATGATTTTTTCGGGAGCAAAGCCTTCCTCCTTCAGCTTCATTCCAGCCCTAAAGCACGCTTCACCTCTAATCGTTTTCGTTTCAAAATCTGCCACCCAAGGGTGTACTCCGGGTGTTGTGCGTCCGGTAACTTTCTCAGAAATAATTTTGACGCCGTTCCACTCCCCACTCTTACTCTTGTTGCTAATAGACATAGCAACTACTTCATGGCCTATCCTATTTAGTTTTGGCGCCAAATGAGTAAATTGTGCGGGGAAATTCTGATGTAAGAATAAAATTTTCATATTTAAAACTTAAATTCAATTGGACCGCTTTGTAATTTTTTTAATTTGCAAGCAAACCACTCTTAAGGTGAGCGTCCGTCCATCACGCTTTCCTGCGCTTGCTGCCAGTTATGTGGCAGTAGCTCTTCAATGCGACTGACTTTTTGGCTCGGCAACGTTGTCAGCACATCATTCGGGTATGCATAGAGATAATGACCGTTGATTCTCGCTGATTGTACTGAGCCCGTGCTCCCTGGCGATCCGCCCGACCTACGCATCAGGCTCACCACAAGCGGTGACGACCTTGCGTTTTAATTCCGGAGAATGTTTTTGATGCTTGACGAGTTTGGAACCTAGGCTGAGTTCACTGTTGATATATGTCCATTTTAAAATAAGTGGACATTACCGGCGGGGCAAGTCCGGGCTACAAGATGAGTTAGCAGGACGCTTACTTCTAACCATCAATAATCTATTCAAAAATTGTTGCATCAAAAAAAAACCCCCCTTCCGAATTCGAAAGAGGGGTTTTTAGGTCTAGATGATATTAAGCACCATCGACATCCAGAGTGACCGTTTGTCCGTTCACGGTCCATTGGCTAAGATCTAGGACTCCTACTAGCTCTACGACAATATCAACCCCTGCGTCATATACCAGATCGGCAGAATTATCCTGGACTACGTAAGTATTAGATCCGAAAGTGAACCAGCTCCAGTTACCGTGTGCTGCGGCATCTGTGTTGGTAGCTTCAGTGATATAGTCGCCAAAAGTCGCGTTCGCACCGAGGCTAATTTGTCCACCATCAGTTTCAGTTCCTTGATCTGCTGCGGCTGACAAAATATCTCCGTTAGCTGCGTCTTGAATCGTAGCATAGAGCCACTGAGACGTGTTGGCATTGATCACAAAGGTATCGTTCCCAGCGCCACCAGTAACAATGTCGAGGCCAGTTTCGGAATCGATCGTATCGGCACCAGCACCGCCATTAATAGTATCGGCACCTGTACCACCGGTGATCGTATCATCTCCAGCGCCACCTGTTACATTGTTGGCCCCTTCCTCGGCGTCAATAGTGTCATCACCATCGCCTCCGTCGAGTGAGTCGTCTCCAGCACCACCAGTAATATTGTCGTCACCAGCTCCACCGCTAACGGTACTATCGCCGTCTGTTACGTCAATAGTGTCATCACCGGCACCACCAGTCAGGACATCATCACCAGTACCACCGGTAATTGTGTCATCACCAGCACC
>JGI20152J14361_10001666_pt1 | contig 14279 bp, 14 predicted proteins | sample COG_02_FD_14361 | JGI IMG/M metagenome (IMG submission 14361)
CTTCTAGTCTTCCACCATACATTCCAATTGGTTCTTTAATATCTGCCTGACTGTCTACTTTAAATTCTTGAGGTAATACATGAATAATTTCTTCACCAGGGAGCATAACCAGTTTGTGAACTTGGTTTACTAGATTTTCAATATCGTTTTCGTCTATAACTTCGTCTGCATTAGATCTTGTAATATAGTCACTATGATGAAGGCTTCGAATATGTTGTCCAGCTATACCAACAACTACATTTTCTATTTTCTGACCAGAAACACTCTCTGATTCTTCAACTGCTTGCTGTATAGATTGTATTGTTTGAGTAATATTACTAACTACACCTCTTTTAACACCTAGACTTTTTGCTTTACCAATTCCTAAAATCTCTAACTTTCCATATTCATTTTTACGACCAATCATAGCTACAATCTTAGTTGTACCTATATCTAAACCAACGGCTATTTTATTATTTTCCATTTCTTTTATTTTACACCAACAACTTGATTGTGATATTTAATATTTATGGTTTTGTACTTTTGTATTGTACTATCTAAAAAAGCTTTGCCATAAAACGCTTTTAACTTTTTTATTTTTTCATCTATTTCTGTCAGATTCCCAAAATCTATCCTGTAATCTCCACTTCTAACTGTCATCAAATACTCTTTATTGTCTTTTCTATGGATTGAAGTAACCTCTTTGTTCAAAAAATTATCCTCATCAATTTTATTTAACAATACCAATAATTCTAACAAATTACTATCATCATTTAAACCAGACACCAAGGGAACTCTAGCTGAATAGTTTTCAGAAATTGGAACTTTTACTCCCTCTGAATCAATGTAGTAAGATAAATTACTAGTAAGTATTCTAGCGATAGGTTGCCTTTGTTTTATGAAAGACCCAAGCGTGCCATCTATGGTAAAAAAAAGTGATGCTTTTTCAACATATGGGTTTTCTAGAACCAATTCTTCTAACTTGTATAAATCTATTACAGATTTTGCTTGTTTTTGTACTCTATCGTTGTTTTGTATTAACAATTTATTAACTATTTCGTGAGTTAAGAAATATGGCTCTTCAGATTCAAATTGAATATCTATTTTCTTAATTATTTTTTGTGTATTTCTTTGATTAGAAAAAATGAATAAGAATACCAATACCCCAATAAAAATGGGCATAAATAGATATTTTATAATTCTTTTTAACTTCATAATTAACATATAGAAATTAATTCATTTTTTACATCTTCAACCATCTTTCCGATATCTCCTGCACCTAACATTGCAACTATATTGGCTTCAGAATTTTTAATATCTTTTACTAAATTTTTTTTATCTGTGATTTTTTTATTCTTGTTGAGAATTTTTTCTAACAGCCATAAAGAAGAAACTCCACTTATAGGTATTTCTCTTGCCGGATAGATATCAAGCAAGAGTACTTCATCAAACTTTGATAACTCAACTGCAAAATCTTCAATAAAATCTCTAGTTCTTGTGTATAAGTGAGGCTGAAAAACTACTATATTTTTTTTAAAAGGATACAACTCTTTTATAGAACTATGAACAGCTCGAATCTCTGTTGGATGGTGCGCATAATCATCAATTAGAGTTAGTTTTTCTGATCTAATTTTATATGAAAAGCGTCTTTTTACTCCTCTAAATGTTTCTAGTGATTTTTTAATGTTTTCAGTAGGGATGCCATAGCAATCTGCCATAGCAAAAGCTGCCAAGGCATTCATCATATTGTGTTTCCCTGGCAATAAAAATGATACCTCATTGATAATTTTATGAGGTGTTTTTACATCAAAAACATAGTGGCCGTTTTTTCTTTTTATATTAGATATACTATAATCTGCATCTTCTTCTAAAGCATACGTTAACCCCTCTAATTTACATCCTTTAGCAACAATTAATTGATTTGAAACCTTGTCTGCAAATTCTTGAAAAGAATTCTCTAAAGAATTTTTCTCACCATAAATATCTAAGTGGTCTGCATCTGTAGATGTAACACAAGCTATGTTTGGTGAAAGTTTTAAAAATGAACGATCAAATTCATCTGCTTCTACAACTGAAATTTCATCCTTTCCTAAAATTAAATTAGACTGATAATTCTCTGAAATACCTCCCAAAAAACTAGTGGCATTGTAAGGTTGCATAATATGACCTAAAATTGCAGTTGTAGTTGTTTTACCGTGTGTTCCAGCAACTGCAAGACAAAAAGTGTTTTTTGTGATAAGGCCTAAAACCTCTGCACGCTTCATAACTTTAAATCCGTTATCAATAAAAAAATTTAATTCTAAATGATCTGAGGAAACTGCTGGCGTGTATACCACCAAAGTATGATGTTTATTTTTGAAATTTTCAGGAATTGAATCTAATGAATCTTCATAATGTGTATCTATTCCTATATTTCGCAAACCTTCTGTAATGGCAGAAGCTACTTTGTCATACCCTGAAACTTGTTTTCCCACAGCGTGAAAATACTTTGCCAAAGCACTCATACCGATACCCCCGATACCAATAAAATAAATAGTATGTATGCCTTTTAAACTCAAAAATCTACTAATTTTTCTACTTGATTTATTATTTTGTTTGTTGCATTTGGTAATGCTAACTCCTTAATATTTTGACTTAAACTTTCCTGTTTTCCCTCATCTTTTAACAAGGTTTCAAAAACTATTGGAAAAGTTTCTAATTCAGACTCTTTCAATAAAATAGCACCGTGTTTTTCTGCAATAGATAGTGCATTTTTAGTCTGATGATCTTCTGCCACATTGGGTGATGGAATAAAAATGGTAGGCTTACCAACAATACATAATTCAGATACAGAGCTAGCACCAGATCTTGATATAATAATATTAGCTGCTGCATATGCTAAATCCATTTTATTAATGAATGAATGAACATGAATGTTTTCGAACTCATTATATTTTTTATATTCATCAAAATAAAGCTTACCACATTGCCAAATTACTTGTACTTTTTGTTCTTTAAAAAACACAATATTTTGTTCAATTAACTGATTTATTTTCCTAGCACCCAGGCTACCTCCTAGAACTAAAATTGTTATTGTTTTCTGTTTTAGATGAAACAATTTATTCCCATCAAAAATCTTATCCTTGGTGTGTATTGATAATAAGCTTGATCTAACTGGATTCCCTGTTTTTACAATTTTCTCTTTTGGAAAAAATCGATCTAAACCATCATAGGCAACACAAATAATTTTAGATTTTCTGCTCAATAATTTATTTGTAATTCCAGGATAAGAATTTTGTTCTTGAATTAATGTTGGAATCTTACACATATTAGCCATTATAATTGTTGGCCCGCTAGCAAAACCTCCAGTCCCTATCGCAACATCTGGCTTAAATTGTCTTATAATTTTTCTTGACTTAAATAGACTGACCAATAATTTTAGAGGGAATAATAAATTTTTGATTGTTAATTTTCTTTGAATCCCTGAAATCCATAGCCCTGTTATTTCATACCCTGCTTCCGGCACTTTTTCCATCTCCATTTTATCCTTTGCTCCAACAAATAAAAATTTTGCATGCGGAAACCGTTCTTTTAACTCATTAGCAATAGCAATAGCCGGATAAATGTGACCTCCCGTGCCACCACCACTAATTAATATGTTAATCGATTGCTTCATGTAAAATATCTAATGGATTATCATCTAAAATTGTTTCCTCAGTTTCTTGTTTAGAAGAACTTACACTAAGAATCATACCAAGAGCAAAGCATGTCATCCAAATGGAAGTACCTCCACTACTTATTAATGGTAATGTTTGGCCTGTAACTGGAAACAAATTTGTAGCCACTGCCATATTAATAACTGCTTGAAAAATAATAGGTAAGCCCACCCCAATCACCAATAATGTGCCAAAAATTGTACTTGCTTTTTTAACCGTAACAAAAATTCTAAATAGTAATAAAAAATAAACAAAAACAATAAGTACAGCCCCTACCAAGCCGTATTCTTCAACTATAATGGCATAAATGAAATCTGACGATGATTGCGGTAAGAAATTCTTTTGTATACTCTTTCCAGGACCTTTTCCAAAGGTTCCTCCTGTTGCTATGGCTATTTTTGCTTTTTCTACTTGATAGGACTCTTGACCTTCTGAATTGGAAAAGTTTTCAATTCTACTTCCCCAGGTATTTACTCTATTAGGCATCGAATCTGGAAATGCTTTAGCAATTAAAATAAATAATGTTAATGATAAAATTCCAGCTCCAATTATATACCCTATATATTTTATGGGATACCCTCCTACAAAAGCTAAAATTAAAATCATTGAAAAAATAATTGCAGTGGTAGAAAAATTAGCAGGTAAAATTAATATTAGAATTAAAGCAACTGGCAGCCATAGTTGAATCAAACTTTCTTTAAAAACTATTTTTAAATCTTTATTTTTAGCCAAATATCTTGATGTATAAACCATTAGCACCAAGCCAGCAAGTGTTGATGTTTGAAAGCCAACTCCTATAAACGGAATGCTAATCCATCTACTCGCATAGGTTCCTCCTATTGTTGTTCCTTGTGCTAAAGTGTAAATCAATAAGAAGAAAACAACTGGTAACAGCAACACAGATCCACCACTAAAATATCTATAAGGGATTTTATGAACTGCATAAATTATAGCAAAACCCATAATTAAAAGCACAACATGTTTTAATAAATATCCTAAAGTTGAACCTCCTACTACACTTACTAGATTTGCGCTAGCGCTGTAGACAGGCATAAAAGAAAATAATGCCAAAATAGCCACCAAAGCCCAAATGGTTCTATCTCCTTCTATATGTTTGAAAATTCCTTTCATAAATGGAACTTATTCTTTACAATTTTATAACTAGTTACAAACTCATTACTGCATTTTTAAACTGACGTCCTCTATCTTCATAATTATCAAATAAATCGAAGCTAGCACATGCTGGTGATAACAAAACATTATCGCCTGATTGAGATAGTTTAAAAGCAACCTTAACAGCTTCCTCAGCTCCTGCAGTTTCTATCATCATATCTACTACATTATAAAACACAGATTTTAACTTTTCATTGTCTTCACCTAAACAAACGATTGCTTTTACTTTTTCTCTAACTAAAGGCAATAAATCTTCATAATCATTACCTTTATCAACACCTCCAACAATCCAAACAGTTGGCTGCTCCATACATTCCAAGGCATAAAAAGTAGCATTTACATTTGTAGCTTTAGAATCGTTAATAAATTGAACTCCATTAACTTTATGTACATTCTCTAAGCGGTGTTCTGCTCCTTCAAAATTTGCAAGACTTTCCTTTATGGTTTGACTTCTTACATTAAGTAACTGAGAAGCCAAGGCTCCAGCCATGGTATTTTTAATATTATGTTTTCCTTGTAATCTTAGATTAGATGTGCTCATGCTATATTTTTCTGTATTTATTTTTATTTGTATCGTATTTTTTTTAAAAAATGCTCCGTTGTCAACCTCCTTTTCAATTGAGAAGGGAATTAATTTTGCATTTACCTTGTGTTCTTTTAGCCAGGTACTTATTACCTTATCATCTGCATCATATATCAAAAAATCGTCAGCCGTTTGGTTTTTAGTGATTCTAAACTTTGAGGCTACATATTGATTAAAATCATATTCATATCGATCTAAATGATCTGGGGTAATATTTGTAATTATTGCAATATGTGGTCTAAAATTTATAATTCCATCTAATTGAAAACTACTCAACTCCAATACATAACTTCCAAAGTCTTGCTCTGCAACTTGTTGAGCGAAACTATCTCCAATATTTCCAGCAACTCCTACACGCAAATTTGCTGATGTAAGCATATGATGTGTGATGAGGGTAGTTGTTGTTTTTCCATTTGATCCGGTTATTCCTACAATTGTTGCCTTTGTAAATTGAGAGGCAAATTCAATTTCAGAAATTACTGGAATCCTTTTTTTAAGGAGTAATGAAACTACTGCAGCTTTTTCTGGAATGCCTGGGCTTTTAACCACTAAATCAGCATTTAAAATCAATGAGTTTGTATGATGACCCTCCTCAAAACTTATTTTATGATGTGAAAGAACTTTTTTATATTTTTCTGAAATACTTCCTATGTCTGAAAGAAAAACATCAAACTCTTTTTGTTTTCCCAGTATGGCGGCTCCAACTCCACTTTCTCCTCCACCAAGTATGACTAATCTTTTCATTATTTATAAACTCCTAATTTTAGGGTTTGAATACTATCTTAATTTTAATGTTACAATGGTAAAAACCGCCAAAAGAATTCCTATAATCCAAAAACGGACTACTATTTTACTCTCATGATATCCAGACTTTTGATAATGATGATGTAGAGGCGACATCTTAAAGATTCGTCTTCCTTCACCATATTTTTTTCTTGTGTATTTGAAATAGGAAACTTGAAGTATTACAGATAAATTTTCTACTAAAAAAATACCTGCAAGAATTGGCAACAATAATTCTTTACGAATTGAAATAGCGATCACTGCTATTATACCTCCAATTGTTAAACTACCTGTATCTCCCATAAAAACTTGTGCTGGATAGGTGTTGTACCACAGAAAACCTATCAAAGCTCCTGCAAAAGCTAAGATGTATACTGTCATTTCTCCAGAATTTGGGATATACATGACATCTAAATAATCTGAAAAAATAATATTCCCTGACACCCAAGCAAAAAGCCCAAAACAACCACTATAATAGCTGAAGAGCCGGTTGCTAAACCATCTATACCATCTGTAAGATTTGCACCATTAGAAACAGCTGTTATAATGAAAATTGTAATGAAAATAAACACTAACCAACCATACTTTTCATATCCTTCACCTAAAAAACTCAAGAAGTCAGAATAATCTAATTCATTGTTTTTAAAAAATGGAACAGTTGTTTTTGTTGACTTATGCGCTTGTCCAAAAACCTGAGTTTTCCCATTTTGTTGTACTACTTGTTGTACTAATGGCAACTCTTCTTTAATTGTTACATTGTCATTAAAATAAAGCATAGAACCAACTATTAAACCCAACCCTACTTGACCTAAAATTTTAAATTTTCCCTGTAATCCTTCTTTGTCTTTTTTAAATACTTTGATATAATCATCTAAAAAACCAATTAAACCCATCCAAACTGTTGTTATAAGCAGGATGATGATATAAATATTGTCTAATTTGGTTAATAATAACACAGGAATTAGTGTAGAAAAAATAATGATAATACCGCCCATTGTTGGAGTTCCTGCTTTTTGAATTTGCCCCTCAAGACCCAGGTCTCTGATACTTTCTCCTACCTGCTGTGTTCTTAAAAAATTAATAATTCTTTTACCATATATAGAAGACACCGATAAGGCTAAAATAAAAGCAGCTGCAGCTCTGAATGTAATAAACTGAAATAACCCTGCTCCAGGGAAATTAAAATGAGATTCCAAATAATCAAATAAATAATACAGCATCCTATTTTTTTAAAAGGTTAAAATATTTTTTTACTTCTACTAAATCATCAAAATGAAAGCGTTCTCCACTTATCTCTTGATAGTTTTCATGGCCTTTTCCAGCTATTAATAAAATATCACCAGTTTCTGAAAATTTACAAGCTGTTTTAATGGCTTGTCTTCGATCTGATATGGTTATTATTTTTTTTAAATTTTCTGCAGATACTCCCTCTTCCATCTCTTCCAAAATTGTATCTGGATTTTCTGTTCTTGGATTATCTGAAGTAAAAATTGCCTGGGTACTTAATTGAGAAGCAATATGAGCCATCTTAGGTCTTTTTGTCTTATCTCTGTCTCCTCCACAACCAATAACTGTAATTAGCTTTTCGTTGTTTGTTCTGATATTATTGATAGTTTCAAGTACATTTCTTAGCGCATCTGGTGTGTGTGCGTAATCTACAATAGCAATAACTCCATTATCTGAAACAAGATGTTCAAATCGTCCACTAACACTTTCTAACTGACTAATAATTGTTAAAATCTCTAGTTTTTCTAAGCCTAATTCATAAGCCACCCCAATGATAGCTGCTAAATTATAGGCATTAAAATTTCCAATTAACTTTGTCCAAAATTCTGTATCATTTATAGAAATTAATGTCCCTGAAAAACTTTTTTCAATAATTTTCGCCTTATAATCTGCCAATGTTTTTAGCGCATAAGTTCTTTTTCTAGCTTTTGTATTTTGCAGCATTATGTTACCATTTTTATCATCTAAATTGGTAAGGGCAAATGCTGTTTTTGGTAGTGAATCAAAGAATGATTTTTTAACATCTCTGTAGGATGCAAAAGAAACATGGTAATCTAAATGATCATGTGATAGATTAGTAAAAATTCCACCCGCAAACTCTAGACCCTCTGTTCTTTTTTGATGAATCCCGTGAGAACTAACCTCCATAAAACAGTAATCTACTCCTAACAAAACCATTTGATGTAAGTAGTAATTTATAGTTACAGAATCTGGTGTTGTATGAGTTGCATTAAAGACAGTTGTATCTACTAAAATTTGAACAGTAGATAGCAATCCTGTTTTATATCCCGATTTTTTTAACAATTGATATAATAATGAAGCTACTGTTGTTTTACCGTTAGTTCCTGTAACACCTATCAACTTTAATTTTGAAGACGGATTATCATAGAAATTTGAGGCAATAATTGCTAACGTTTTACTGGAATCTTCTACTTGAATAAAAGTAATATTTGCTTCTAAGCGAATTGGTAGTTCTTCACAAATAATTGTTGTAGCTCCTAAGCTAATTGCCTTATCTATATATAAATGACCATCAACGGAAGTGCCTTTTTGAGCAACAAATAAGGAATCTTTTACAACTTTTCTTGAATCAAAATCAACTTGAGCTACCTTCACATTGGTATCTCCATAAACAGCGTTTACAGAAACCTTATATAATATGTCTTTTAATATTTTCAACTAAGACAGATTTAAAATTATAGTTGCTCCCTTTTTTATGAGAGTTCCTTTTTTAATAGATTGTTTTTTTACTTTTCCAATTCCTTTGATTTTAACATTTAATCCAACATTTTCCAGTAATGAAACTGCATCCATAGCTGGCATTCCTATTACATTTGGAATGGTTTCTGTATTTTTTATTTTAGTGTAAAAGCTTGAATATTGATCGCCAATTTTTTGAGAGGAAAACTTTTCTTTTACAAGATCATCATCCACTGAAGTAGTTGTATATATTTTTTGTGCAATTTCTTTAAAAACAGGGGCAGCTACTGTAGCTCCGTAATACCCTTTTTTCTTCAAAGGGTCATGAATAACTACAATACATGAATATTTTGGAAGATCTGCAGGAAAGAAACCTGCAAATGAAGCTACATATCTCTTATTTGAATATCCTCCAGCAATAGTATCTCCCTTTTTATTTACATGTCTACCAACATATTTTTTTGCAGTACCTGTTTTTCCAGCCATAGAAAAATTGGAAGAATATATATTATTTGCTGTTCCTTTTTCAACAACATTTTCTAGGACTTTTTTTAATTTTTTTATAGTTTCTGGAGTTGCAATTTGTGGATTTACAACCTCTTTTTGAAAAGATTTTTTAATTCTGTTTTCTTTTCTCAACTCTTTTATAAACCTTGGCTTTACCATTTCACCATTATTAGCAACAGCGTTGTAAAGCATTAATGTCTGAAGTGGGGTCACAGCAATACTATAGCCCCATGACATCCACTCTAAGCTTATTTTATTCCATCCCGGCTTACCAGGATAATAAACAATTGGTTTTCCTTCACCTTTTATTGGTAATCCAATTTTATTGGTAAGTCCATAATCTTTTAAATGATCTAGAATTTTTCTGGTTTATCATCATAATGTTCACGAATTAGTTTAACTATTCCAACATTTGAGGATACTTCAAACACTCTAGCTGCTGATATTTCTCCATAGCCTCCTCTTTGGGAATCTTCTACTCTTTTACCATGAATAAAAATCCGTCCTTTTTCTGTATCTACAACAGTAGAGGTGTCTATCATTTTATCATCTAAAGCAGCCATTAAACTAGCTAATTTAAATGTTGATCCTGGCTCATGAGCTTCCCAAACTGCATAGTTTCTTTTTTCATAATATTTTCCTGCTGAAGTTCTCCCTAAATTTGAAATTGCTTTGATTTCACCTGTTGCAGTCTCCATTACTACAGCACATCCGTGATCGGCTTCAAAATATTCTAATTGACGAAGTAATGCATGATGAGTAATATCTTGAATATTTACATCTAGAGTAGTTACTACATCATACCCTTGAACTGGTTCTTTTTCATTTACATCGTTTATTGGCTTCCATTGCCCTTTAGCAATTTTTTGTTTCCATCTAAGGCCGTCCTCACCTTTTAAATAATCAACAAAAGCTCCTTCAATCCCTGCATCCCCTCTATTATCATGATATCCTATAGTTCTTTCAGCTATTTTGCCAATTGGATGTGCTCTCACCGTTTTATGCTCTGCTATAAAGCCACCTTTATAAACTCCAAGTTTAAATATGGGAAACTGCTTCATTTTCATGTAATCATTATATCCAATATCTTTTGCAATAAGTATATATCTGTTTTTTGATTTTCGAGCATTTCTTAGTTTTTTCTCAAAAAACTTAGGAGGCTTTCCTAAAAAATTTGCCAAGTTTCTAGAGAGCTTTACCACGTCTCTATCAAAGATTTTTACATCAACAGACATGACATCCATTCTAATTGTAAATTTTGACATTGAAGTTGCTAATAGATTTCCATCTGAAGCATATACATTTCCTTTATTGGCCTCAATAGCAAATGGCTTTCTAGTAAGATCTTTTGAAATTTTCCTATACTTATTACCCTGGAGATATTGAATATCTATGACTCTAAAAATTATCAAGGAAAAAAGAAGCGTCATAAAAGCAGCTACAATGTAGAATTTTGTTAGTATGCTTTTTTGATGATCTCTCAAGGTGAATTATTTTATTCGTTGTTAATGACTTTTATTCTTTTTGGCGGAGTTTTAGAGGGTTGCAATCCCGTCATTTTTGCTCTCTGACGAATGTTAGACTCCATTTTCATTCGCATTAATGTTGTTTGAGTATCTATATATATGGCTCTTAACTCTCTTTTTAACTTATTTAATTCTGAAATCTCCAACACCTTCTTATCAGAACTATGTGCGCTAGAAATCATGATTAAAAGAAGAACCACAATAAAAAAAATCATTCTCCAATTTTTAAAGGAAGATTCATTAATTAAAAAACCTCCTCTCAAAACATCATATATGTTTTTTTTTACCTTAGACATTATGTTTTTAATTTAGCTACTCTTAGCTTTGCACTCCTTGCCCTATTATTACTATTTATCTCACTTTTCTCTGGAACAATTAATTTTCCAACCTTCATTAAAGGAACATCTATATTTCCAAATAAATCTTTTTCTGGCTCACCAGAAAACAACCCTGTTCTTATAAATCTTTTCACAAGCCTATCTTCTAACGAATGATAAGAGATGACGCTCAATCTGCCCTCAGGTTTTAATAAAGTAGGTGTCTGTATTAAAAACTCTTTTAAAACATCTAATTCTTCATTTACTTCAATTCTAATAGCTTGAAAAATTTGAGCTAATATTTTATGCTCCTTAGCCTTGGGTAAATATCTTTGAAGAACACTTCTAAACTGGAAACTTGTATCTATTTTTTTAATTTCTCTTTCCTCTACAATAGTTTTAGCAATCGATCTAGCATTTCTTAACTCACCATACATAAACAGAATATCTGCAAGCTTTTCTTCTGGGTAGGTATTGATAATTTTTTTTGCTGAATTCTTGGAGCTCTGATTCATCCTCATATCTAATTCTCCGTCAAAACGTATAGAAAATCCTCTTTCTGCCTCATCAAATTGATGAGATGACACTCCTAAATCAGCTAAAACACCATCAACTTTTTTTATTCCATAAAATTTTAAAAACCTGCTTATATACCTGAAATTTTCTTCTATTAAAATAAATCGACTGTCTTCAATTTTATTTCTTATTGCATCCGAGTCTTGATCAAAAGCAAGCAACATTCCATTACTACCTAGGCGTTTTAATATCTCTCTTGAATGACCTCCACCTCCAAATGTAACGTCTACATAAACACCATCTTTCTTTATTGACAGTGCGTCTATACTTTCAGATAACAGTACTGAATTATGATACTCCATTATCATCAGAATTACCCATTACCTCCTCCGTTAATGAAGCAAAATCCATGGCTGTATCGTCTATAGATTTTTCATAACTATCTTTATCCCAAATCTCAATGATATTTATTGCCGAAGACAAAACTATCTGCTTCTTTATTCCAGCAAAATGACACAAGTCTTTTGGAATCAATAATCTTCCTGAAGAATCTAACTCAACTTCTTTTACTCCCGCAGTAAATCTTCTGATGAAATCGTTGTTTTTCTTAATAAAACGATTTAGACTATTAATCTTAAGCATGACCTTATTCCACTCTTGCATAGGATACAATTCAAGGCAAGGTTGAAAAACAGCTCGTTTTACAACAAAACCCTCTTGCAAAATAGGAGACAATTGCTTTTTAAAAGCTGATGAAATCATCAACCTTCCTTTAGCATCAACCTTACACTCATATGTACCTATTAAATTTATCAATGGAACTAATTTTACCTTTGGATTCAAAAATAAAAATTATTTACCACTTTTTACCACTTTTTACCACATTGTTAATAAGTATTGTGAAAGGTCTTATTTTTAGTAGCCTAAAAGCCCAAAACTAATTCTTAGTGCATAATCAATTCATCGTATTTGTCATAAAAAAGAACTACATTTGTAATTAGCCTAATCAAGAAATAATGACTGAAAGCTTAAAAACTGAAGGGGAATTTACATACGCAGAAGCTGGAGAAGGGAGATCTTTAATTATTCTCCACGGACTAATGGGGGCACTAAGTAATTTTGACGAAACTTTTCAGTATTTTTCAAAAAAAGGGTATCGAGTTTTAATCCCAGAACTTCCTTTATATACATTACCATTACTAAAAACTAATGTAAAACACCTAGCCAAGTTTATTCACGAATTCATAAAATTTAAAGGGTTAGAAAAAGTTACCTTACTTGGTAATTCTTTGGGAGGACATATTGCACTTTACTACACAAAACATTATCCTGAAGATGTTCATTCATTAGTTCTAACTGGAAGCTCTGGTCTTTATGAAAAGGCCATGGGAGATACCTATCCTAAAAGAGGTAATTACGAATATATTGAACAAAAAACTAGAGATGTTTTTTATGATCCAGCTATTGCCAGCAAAGAGCTTGTAGATGAAGTATATGGGATCGTTAATAATCGTATTACGGTTTTAAAAACATTAACTATTGCAAAAAGTGCAATCAGGCACAATATGGCTGATGATTTACCAAACATGAAGCAACCCACTTGCTTAATTTGGGGGAAACAGGATTCAGTGACACCACCTGATGTTGCTAATGATTTCCACAAACTATTACCTAATTCTGATTTATTTTGGATTGATAAGTGTGGACATGCAGCCATGATGGAAAAGCCTAAGGAATTTAATCAAATTCTAGAATCTTGGTTTAGTTCTAGAAACATCTAATTCATGAAAATTAAATCTGCAGAGTTTGTAATGAGTAACAGTAATGTTACCAAGGCTCCAAAAGACAGGATTCCAGAATATGCATTTATTGGAAGATCTAATGTTGGTAAATCTTCATTAATTAACATGTTAATGGGGCGAAAGGACCTAGCAAAAACATCTGGAAAACCAGGAAAAACTCAACTTATTAATCATTTTAAAATAAATGACAACTGGTTTTTAGTAGATTTACCTGGATACGGATACGCCAAAATTTCAAAAAAAAAACGAACAATTTTTCAATACTTTATTGAAAATTACTTCAAAGAAAGACAGCAGTTGGTTTGTACATTTGTTTTAATAGATTCTAGACATGATCCTCAAAAAATTGATCTTGAATTTATGCAGTTTTTAGGTGAAAATCAGATACCTTTTTGCATAGTTTTTACAAAAGCAGATAAATTAGGAAGTTCTAAACTGAACAAACAAATTATTTCCTACAAGAAAAAATTACTTACCAGTTGGGAAACACTCCCTACCTCCTTTATTACTTCGTCATCAACCGGCCTAGGTAAAGATGAATTTTTAGAGTTCATAGCAACAGTGAATGATGATGTTGCTGATAATTTCAACTAATAATGTATTCTAATAAAGATAATTTAGAGGTTCTTTTTGAAGACAATCACTTAGTGATAGTCAATAAAAAATCAGGAGATATTGTTCAAGGTGATAAA
>JGI20152J14361_10001671_pt1 | contig 14237 bp, 15 predicted proteins | sample COG_02_FD_14361 | JGI IMG/M metagenome (IMG submission 14361)
TTTAATTACAGCTTTTCTATCTTTAAGTGGTTTAGATTTTATTACCTCAATTTCAGGAGCTGCAACATCAATATCAAATGTTGGTCCTGGATTAGGCTCAACAATTGGCCCAAATGGTAATTTTTCAAGCCTACCTGAAATTTCTAAATGGATTTTAACACTTGGAATGATATTGGGTAGATTGGAGCTTTTTGCTATCTTGGTATTATTTCTACCTTCCTTTTGGAGACAATAAATTGAAAAATAAAAATATTTATCTATTTTTTAAAAAAGAAACATTAAAAATGTTACTGCTTGGATTTTCATCAGGGCTGCCTATACTTTTGATATTTTCCACTTTATCTGTTTGGCTTTTCAAGGCTGGTATTGATAGAAGCACTATTACTCTCTTTAGCTGGGTAGGGTTTACTTATGCGTTTAAATATTTGTGGTCTCCAATTGTCGATAATTTTAAAATTCCTTTTTTTGATAAAATGGGTCATAGGAGAGGCTGGTTGCTATTTACACAATTGATGATTATAGCTTCTTTAATTTTAACTTCATTAACAGATCCAGCTAAAAGCTTGTTATTTATTACAATATCCATAACTCTATTAGCTATATTTAGCTCTACACAAGATATTCTAATTGATGCATTTAGGATTGAATCATCACCCATTTATTTACAAGGTCCACTTTCATCAATGTATATAGCTGGATATAGATTGGCTATGTTGATAGGTGGTGCAGGTAGTTTGTGGCTCGCTTCTTACTTGGGTAGCGAAATATATAATAAGAATGTATGGAAAACTGTTTACTTAATCATGGCTTTATTCATGGTTGTTGGCGTAATAACTACTTTAGTATCAAAAGAACCTAAAATAAATAATAAAAAAAATCTTAAAATTAATGAACATGCAAAATTTTTGTTTGTTTTTATTCTCTCATTAGCTGGTTTTATTTTTTTATATAATTTTATTAATAATCCTTTTGGAGAAAATGAAATAATAAAAAAATTTCTATTTTCTATTATGAGAATTTTTTTATGTTTTACTTTTTTTGGAATCATAATTTTTTCAATGATGAGTACTAAATATATTTCAAAAACAATAGTTAAAAAAATCTACCTTGATCCAGTTTTAAATTTTTTAAATCGTTATGGTAAATTTGCTTTTTCTATACTCTTTTTGATAGCTCTTTATAGAATAGCAGATGTAGTTATGGGGGTTATGGCAAATATTTTTTATCTAGAAAAAGGATTTAACATAAACGAAATAGCAACATATTCAAAATTTTTTGGTGTCTTTGCAACTATAGCAGGTGGATTTTTAGGAGGATTTTTTTGTCTAAAATTTGGAACAATGAGATCATTATTTTTAGGTGCTTTTATAGCCTCAAGTAGCAACTTGTTATTTGCCTGGCTTGCCATATCTGAGCCTAGTATTAAATTTTTGATAGGTGTAATTACTGCTGACAATATAGCAAGTGGTTTTGCTGGTGCTGCATTTGTTGTATATTTGTCTGCTTTAACATCTTTAAAATTTACTGCAACACAATATGCATTATTTAGCTCTATCATGCTTTTTATACCAAAATTAGTGGCTGGTTATTCTGGTAGTTGGGTTGATGCCATTGGATATTCAAATTATTTTGTAGTTACTGCTTTACTTGGTGTGCCTGTATTAATATTAATTATATGGTTGTCAAAAGTAGCTCCCATAAGAGAATAAATGATTAATAATAGATTAATATTAAATGTTTATGAAGACAAAGAGTCTAAAAAAAATTTAGCTACTCAACTTTTATATGGAGATAAATTTAAGATAATCAAAAAATATAAGAATACATTAAAAATTAAAACTTTTTATGATAATTATATTGGCTTTATAAATAGAAAAAAATTCCCTATAACACAACAACAAACTCATAAAATCTCAGTGTTGAAAGCAACTCTGTACTCTAAGCCTAATATGCAATCTAGGTTAAATAAACAAATTAGTTTTTGTTCATTTATCAAGGTGAAGAAACACAAAAATAAATTTTATAATTTTGATAATTATTGGATTAGATGTAAAGATGTTGTTCCCATTAAAAATAAAAATAAAATATTTAATAATATTAAAATTTTTAAAAATACAAAATATAAATGGGGTGGCAATAGTTATAAAGGCATCGACTGTTCTGCTTTAGTTCAAATTTTTTTTAAATTCAATAACCTATACTGCCCAAGGGATACAAAAGACCAAGTAAAATTTTTTCAAAAGAATAATATAAAAAACAAATATAAAAAAAATAACCTAATTTATTGGAAAGGACATGTTGCAATTTGCCTTAATAGTAATAATTTAATTCATGCTTACGGGCCTAGAAAAAAAGTTGTGACTATGAGCATTAAAGATACAATTTTAGAGATTAAGAAAAAATCTAATTTAAAAGTAATAAGTATTAAAAATATTAATGATAACTGATAATCAATTAAAAATAAAAATAGATATTCTAACTAATAAATTAGAAGCAGGTTTATTTGAAGATGTAATAACTGAAGCCAAAGGTTTATTAAAGAAACGAGGGCATCAAATAATTTATAATATTATTTCTATTGCCTACCAAAGTTTGGGTAAATTTGACCTTTCAGTAAAAATTATGGAGGAGGCTCTTAAAAAAAACCCGAGAAACCCTTATTTTTTAAACAACATGGGAATTAGTAAGCACAAATTAGAAATTCTTGATGAAGCAGAGTATTATTTTAAAAAAGGACTTGAGATTGCACCTAATTACATAAATATACTTAATAACCTTGCCAATCTTAAAAAAGATTTAAATCAATTCGATGAGGCTATTGTTCTTTATAAAAAATCACTAGAAATTAACAAAGTTTCAAATGAAATACAATTTAACTTAGCAACAATTTATATTACTTTAGGAAAGTTTAATGATGCAGAGTTTCATTTAAATAAAATATTAGAAAATAATCCAAAAGCTACTGAGGCAGATCGATTAATTTCATCATTTACAAAATACTCACAAGATAATGAACATTTAAAAAAAATGATTAAAAAGATTGAAGAAAAAGATCTTAACAAAAATCAATTAATGCATTTACATTTTGCTCTTGGGAAAGCTTTTGAAGATGTAAAAAAATATGAAAATTCTTTTAAAAACTTTAATAGAGCAAATCAATACTTAAGTGAAATTATTAAGTATGATATTCGTCACGATGTTGAAAAATTTATAAAAATAAAAAAAACAATTAATTTTATAAGCAATAATAAGATAGATAAAAATTTACGCCAATTAATTTTTATAGTTGGTATGCCGAGGTCAGGCACATCTTTAGTTGAACAAATAATATCCTCACATTCAAATGTTTTTGGGGGAGGTGAGCTGCCTTATTTATCAAATATTTTACATGAAGGAATTTTTAATAATAAAAATTTAGCTAACATTGATAATAATAAATTAAATGATTTATTAAAAATAATACAAGGACAGTATGTTTCTAAAATATCAAAAATAGACTCTTCAGATAAAATGTTTATTGATAAGGCTCCTTTAAATTTTAAATATATAGGTTTTATTAAAAAAATTTTTCCAAATTCAAAAATTATTAATTGTAATAGAGATCCTATAGATATTTGTTGGTCTAACTATAAAAATTTTTTTTCTGGAACTTTACCTTTTTCTAATAATCTAAATGATCTTGCTTCTTTTTATGCACTTTATCAAAATTATATAAAATTTTGGAAAGAATTATTTCCTAATGAAATTTATGACATAGTTTATGAAGAGTTAGTTGAAAATCCAAAAGAAGAAATTAAAAATTTATTAAATTTTTGTGATTTAAGATTTGAAGAAAACTGTCTAAAACATGAAAATAATCCTAAATCTATAAAAACTGCAAGTTGGGTTCAGGCTAGAAAACCTATTTATAAATCTGCAATTAAATCTTCAGATTACTTTAAACCATACCTAGGTGAACTAATTGAAAAAATAAAAAATTAATTTTTCCTTCCAAAATCAGGTTCACTTATATCTTGTTTTAATTTAATTATTTTTTTTCTAACCTTTTTTGTATCAATTAACTTCTTAAGTATTAATTTATTATTTTTTGATTCAATATCTTTTTTAAAAGCTCTTAAATTTTTAATAAATAATTCGATTGCATCAGAAATATTTTTTTGATTATTAAAAAAAATATCCCTCCACATTATTTCATTTGAAGCAGCGATTCTTGAAAAATCTCTTAAACCGCCAGCACTAAACTTGATTAACTCGTACTTTTGTTTTCTTTCAAAGTCAGTGGCTGTTTTAACTAAATTATAAGCAATTAGATGTGGTAAATGACTAGTCATTGAAAAGACCCTGTCATGCTTTTTTGAGCTCATTATAGAAATCTTGGATCCAATTTTTTTCCAGAATTTCCTTAATATTGAAAGATGTTTTTGGTTGGTATTACTTTCTCTTATAAGAATACACCATTTGTCTAAAAATAAATCTTTTTTACCATGTACTGGACCACTAACTTCTGATCCTGCTATTGGANGANNAGAGGTCCATGAAATTCCTCTCTTTAAATTTTCTTTAATTACATTATGAGATTTTTCCTTACTTGAACCAATATCTGTAATGATTGTTTTGGGTAGCAAGTGTTTATTTAATTTTAAAATTATTCCTTTGTATTCACTAAGTGGAGTACAAACTATTATCAAATCTATATTAGGAACAGTTTTTTTGAAATCAGTTATTATAGTACAGGGTAATTTTAATTTTTTTATTTTTGATAAATTAGATTTTGATTTTTCATACACAAATATATTTTTAGAAACTTTATAATGTGAAATAGCTCTTAATACAGATGAGCCAATTAAACCACAACCTATGATTAAAATATTTTTCATAATTAATTAAATATATCCGTAATTGCTTTTATAAATTTTTCATTTTGTACTTTTGAACCAATAGTTAATCTTAATTTATTTTTTATATTATAGCCATTCTCGGTCGATCTTAATATAATTCCTTTTGACTGTAGTTTATTAAAAACAAAGTTGGCTGAATATTTACATTTATCAAAACTTAATAATAAAAAGTTAGCTGTAACTTCATTGGAAAAAATTTTCACATTTTCTAAAAATTTCTTAATTTTATTTGCATAGAAGATATTGTGTTTAACAGATCGACTAATAAAATATTATCTTTTAAAGCTTCTATTGCTGCACGCTGTGCAATTTGATTAACATTAAATGGGGGTTTTATTAAATTCATTGCACTAATTATTTTTTTATTTGCATACCCCCAACCTACTCTCAATGAAGCTAATCCATAAATTTTTGAAAATGTTCTTATAACAACAACATTGTTGGCATTCTTAAATAGGTCTAAACTTGGTTTATAATCTTTATTTTTCATATATTCAAAATAAGCATCATCTAAAACTAGCAAAATATTCTTATTTAATTTTTTTCTTAATTTTATTAATTCTCTTTTACTTAAATAGGTTCCGGTTGGATTATTTGGGTTTGCAATAAATACTAATTTAGTTTTTTTAGTTACTTTTTTAAGTATTTCATCAACCGATACCTTAAAGTTTTTTTCTTTAGAAAAAACTACTTTAGCTCCTATGATTTGAGCATAAATTCTATACATTAAAAAGCTATATTGTGGAACAATCACCTCATCTGATGGTTTCAGATATAATTGACAAATTATTTGAATAATCTCATCTGAACCTGCACCACATATTATTTGATCTAAATTGCACTTATATTTCCTCGCAATCTCCTTTCTTAAATTTCTGGCTTTACCATCTGGGTACTTTGAAATTAACAAGCTTTTATCTTTCAATATTTTTGATACCCTTGGGCTCACCCCAAGTGCAGACTCATTTGCTGATAGTTTTATTGGATTTGAAATTTTACTTATATTTGACCTACCAGGCTTATAAGCTTCTATTTTAAATATTTTAAATTTTGGAATTGTCATTTTATAGTTTTATTCACTTTATAAATAAAATACTAACTTTTCATATAGAATATTTCATTTTTAAAAAAAATTGACATAAGAAATACTATCTAGTACAAAAAATATGCGCTGATTTAACTGAATTGCGAGCGCTTAAAAAAAACCGCTAAATAAGTTTTTTTTGTCTCCCAATTCAAATTTGGCTAATATTTATGATTAAAGATTTAGAGATTAAAAAACTTATAATTGATAAACCATTAAAATTGGACTGTGGTCAAACTATAAATAATTATTCTTTGGCCTATGAAACCTATGGTTCCTTAAATGAAAAAAAGGATAATGCTATACTTGTGTTTCACGCATTGACAGGTGATCAATTTGTAACTGGAATAAATCCAATCACAAAAAAAGAAGGTTGGTGGTCGTATGCTGTTGGCCCTGGTAAAGCTATTGATACAGATCAATTTTTTGTGATTTGTGCAAATGTTATTGGTGGCTGTATGGGCTCAATTGGTCCTAATGAAATTAATTCCGAAACAAATAAAAAATATGGAACTAGCTTTCCCGTTATAACTATTAACGACATGGTTAATGCACAATTTAACTTGTTAAATTTCTTTAATATTGAAAAATTATTTGCTGTTATTGGTGGATCTATGGGGGGAATGCAGACACTACAGTTCGTTAGTAATTTCCCTGAAAAAGCAAAAGTAGCAATACCAATTGCTTGTACTGCAAGTCATTCAGCACAAAACATAGCTTTCAATGAACTTGGTAGACAGTCAATTATGGCGGACTCTAACTGGGACAATGGAGACTATTCTAATAAAGATAAAAGTCCTGATAAAGGATTGTCAGTAGCTCGAATGGCTGCACATATTACCTATCTATCAAAAAATGGGCTTCAGGAAAAATTTGGAAGAAAGCTTCAAGAAAGAGATGATTTAAAATTTGGTTTTGATGCTGATTTTCAAATTGAAAGTTATTTAAGATACCAAGGATCTGTATTCGTTGATAGATTTGATGCAAATAGCTATCTATATATAACAAGAGCAATGGACTATTTTGATCTTATCAAAGAGCATAATGGAAATTTATCTAAAGCATTTGAAAATACTAAAACAAAATTTCTTGTTATATCCTTTACTTCCGATTGGCTTTATCCCACTTCTGAAAATAAAGAAATTGTTATTGCATTGAATGCTATAGGTGCTGATGTTGGATTTGTTGAGATTGAGTCTGATAAAGGTCACGATTCATTTTTATTAAAAGTCCCTGAATTTTTAAATACCTTAGGTGATTATATTAAAACAGCTTATTCTAAGAGTTAAATATGAAACAAGAGTTTAAAATAATATCAAATCTAATTAATAAGAATACTAGAGTTCTGGATGTGGGATGTGGCGATGGTACACTAATGGAATATCTGAAAAACAGTAGGAAAATAGATATTAGAGGAATAGAAATTTCAAAAAATAATGTTCAAAAATGTTTATCAAAAGGATTAACAGTTATAGAGGGAGATGCAGAGAAAGATCTCTTGCAATTTCCAGATAGTTCTTTTGATTTTGTTATTTTAAGTCAAACATTACAAGCATTTCTCACTCCTGAAATTGTTATAAAAGAATTATTACGTGTTGGAAAAAAAGCTGTTGTTACTATACCTAATTTTGGTTTTTGGAAAGTCAGACTTCACTTATTGCTTAAAGGAACAATGCCAATAACAAAAAACCTACCTGACGAATGGTATAATACTCCTAATTTACATATGTGCACATTGAAAGATTTTTATAATTTTTGTGAAAATCGAAATATAAAACTAGATCAATCAATAGCTTTAAAAAATGAAAAAATATCAACTATAAATAAATTAAATCTAAATATAAAAAACTTATCAGCAGAATTGGGTATTTTTTTAATTGAAAGATAAATGAAAATTCAAATAATACCCTGTTTACATGATAATTATTCTTATCTTGTTATTGATGAAAAAAATAACATAGCTTGTGCTATTGATCCCAGTGAAGCAAAACCTATAATTAAATACTTAGAGAAAAAAAATATTAATTTAAAATATATACTCAATACTCACCATCATTATGATCATGTGGGTGGTAATCAAGAGTTAAAAAAAAAATATAATGCTCGTGTTATTGGATACAGGGGGGATAAAGATAGAATTCCAGAAATAGATACTCTTGTTGATGATCAAGAAATATGGAAGCAGGAAAGTTTTGAGGCCAAAATAATTCATATACCAGGTCATACTCTTGGACATATATGTTTTTATTTTTTCAATGAGGAGGCTGCTTTTACTGGAGACACTCTTTTTTCTTTAGGGTGTGGAAAAATTTTTGAAGGAAGTTATGAACAAATGTTTAATTCTTTAATGAAAATTAAAGCACTTCCATTAAAAACTAAAATTTACTGTGGACATGAGTATACTAAACAAAATGCTAAATTTTGTATAACTCATGACAAAAATAATGAAAATCTTAAAAATAAAATAAAAATTATAGATAAAAAATTAGAAAATAATTTACCCACTATTCCATCTACAATTAGAGAAGAGCTAGATTGTAATATTTTTCTTAGATCTAATAAAGTTGAAACATTCTCAAAATTGAGAGATTTAAAGGACAATTTCTAACTTATTCACGCTTGACTATGATTTGCGCGAGACTATATTGCTCATTATAAAAAAAGATAAAACAATGTCATACGCTATAATACAAACAGGTGGAAAACAGTACAAAGTTAAAGCTGGTGAGATACTTAAAATCGAAAGATTAGAGGACTCAAAGCCGGAGACTAAAATTGAATTTAAAGAAATCTTAGCTTACGGTGATGATAAAACTATTGAAGTTGGTTCTCCTGTAGTAGAAGGAGCAAAAGTTGAGGCTGACCTTGTTGAAAATGGTAAAAATAGAACTGTTTTAATCTTTAAAAAAAGAAGAAGACAAAATTCAAGAAGAAAAAATGGACATAGACAACAGTTTTCATTAATTAGAATTAGCAAAATTTTTTCAAAAGATGGTAAAGTTTTATCTGAAGCAGGAAAAATGATAAAACCAACTAAAAAAGTTGAAAAAGTAGAAGCAGAAGTAGCAAGTAAATAAATTAGGTAAATTATGGCAACAAAAAAAGCAGGTGGATCATCAAGAAACGGACGAGACAGTGCTGGTAGAAGACTGGGCGTTAAAAAATACGGTGGTGAAGTAGTAATTCCTGGAAACATAATAGTAAGACAAAGAGGAACAAAAATTTTTCCTGGCGAAAATGTAGGTATGGGTAAAGATCATTCTATTTTTTCTGTTGTTGAAGGTAAAGTTGTTTTTAAAAAAGGTAAATCAGACAGAACATTCGTTTCAGTAAAACCCAATTAGTAGTACAACTAAAAATTGAGAGTTGTATTATGAAGTTTCTTGATCAAGTTAAAATTTATATAAAAGCAGGCAATGGAGGACATGGCTCTCCAAGTTTTCGACGTGAAAAATTTATTGAATACGGCGGACCTGATGGTGGTGATGGTGGCAAAGGTGGCTCCATAATTTTAAGATCTGAAAGAAATTTAAACACACTTATTGATTACAGATTCCAACAACATCATAAAGCTGAACGTGGAGAAAATGGATCAGGACAAAACCGTACAGGTCGTGGCGGTGATGATTTATTTTTAAAAGTACCAATAGGAACACAAGTTTTTGAGGAAGATAATAAAACTTTAATTTTTGACTTTAAAAAAGAAGGTGAAGAATTTGTTGTTGCTAATGGTGGCAAAGGGTGGACTTGGAAATACAAGATTTAAAAGTTCTACTAATAGAGCACCAAAAAAATTCACTAAGGGTGCAATAGGAGAAGAATATATAATTTGGTTACAATTAAAAACTATTGCAGATGTTGGGATAGTGGGATTGCCTAATGCAGGTAAATCAAGTTTATTAGCTGCCATCACAAATGCAATGCCAAAAATAGCTAACTATAAATTTACGACATTAAACCCAAATTTAGGAGTTGCGAGTTATGATGATAAAGAAATTACATTAGCTGATATTCCAGGTTTAGTTGAGGGTGCACATGAAGGAGTGGGATTAGGTATTCAATTTTTAAAACATATAGAAAGGTGTAAAACTTTAATGCACTTATTAGATATTACTAACCAGGATCTTGAAAATACCTACAAACAAGTTCGAACTGAACTTGGTAGCTATAGTAAAGATTTACTAAATAAAAAGGAATTAATTGTATTAAATAAAACTGACTTATTAGAAAAAGAAGAAGTAAGTCAAATTTTAAAAGAATTTTCTAAAAATAAAAACTCAGAAGTTGTTATACTTTCAACACTAGATAAAGAATCAATATCTCAAATAAAAGCTAAATTACTTTCATATGTATCTTGAAAATTCAAAAATTATTGTAGTTAAGATAGGTTCATCTTTACTGATAGATGATAATAAAAAAATAAGAAATAAATGGTTATCTGAATTTGCCAAAGATATTAAAGAACTAATAAAAAAAAATAGAAAAGTAATTATTGTAAGCTCTGGTGCAATTGCCATGGGTTGCAAAAAACTCAACATAAATAAAAAAAATCTTAAAATTGATAAAAGCCAGGCTGTTGCATCAATTGGTCAAATAGAGTTGATGAATTTATTTTCAGGAACTTTCTCAAAGTTAAAAATTAATATTTCTCAGATTCTTTTAACACTAGAGGATACTGAACAAAGAAGAAGGGCTTTAAACGCAAAAAGAACTTTTGATAATTTATTTGAGTTAGGCTTCATACCAATTGTAAATGAAAATGATACAACAGCAACAACTGAAATAAAATATGGTGACAATGATAGGTTGGCATCAAGGGTTGCTCAAATATCTAGAGCAGACACACTTATATTGCTTTCAGATGTTAATGGTCTTTACACTCAAAATCCAAAAATTTTTAAAAATGCTGAACTTATTAAAGAAATAAAAAATATTGATAGGAATATTGAAAGAATAGCCACTAAAAGTATTGGTGATCTTGGTACAGGTGGAATGAAAACAAAAATTGATGCTGCTAAAATTTGTCAATTGTCAGGTTGTAAAATGGTAATCGCAAATGGTTTGTTAAATAGACCTATAAAAAAAATAATTGAGGAAAATAATTGTACGTGGTTTCTACCTAAAGTTTCAAAATTAGATGCTAGAAAAAAATGGATCATTAGTTCTGTCTCACCAAAAGGAGCTCTTATTATTGATGATGGTGCAAGACAAGCACTCACAAATGGTAAAAGTTTATTGGCCGCTGGCGTAAAAAAAGTAACTGGTAATTTTAAAAAAGGTGATCATATAAAAGTTTTAGACAAAAATAACAATGAGTGTGCTAGAGGACTTAGTTCATTCTCGTCTGATGAAATAGAACGAATTAAAGGTTATCACTCAAGAGAAATAGAAAAAATATTAGGATATGTTGCAAAATCAGAAGTTATACATAAAGATGATATAGTGGAAATATAGAATGAACAAGATTATGAATTCAATTGGCCAAAATGCTAGAAAGGCCATCCTCAATAAAATTGATACACGAACTAAAAATAAAATTTTAAAGAGATATGCTTTATTACTTGATAAAGAAAAAAACTCTATAATCAGTGCTAACCAAAAAGATATCAAATTTGCTAAAAAAAAAGGCTTAAAGAATAATTTAATAGATAGGCTTACAATTGATCATAAAAAATTAGTGGTATAAAAAAATCTATTGAAAAAATTGTAAAAATTAAAGATCCAGTTGATTATATATTAGAAAAATGGCGTAGACCAAACGGCTTAACAATAAGTAGAGTGTCTGTGCCTATAGGTGTATTGGGTATAATTTATGAAAGCAGACCTAATGTTACATCTGATGTTGCAAGTTTATGTTTTAAATCTGGGAATGCAGTAATATTAAAAGGTGGCTCAGAAGCTATAAATACTAACAAAATTTTAGCAAACTTATTTCGAAAATCACTAAAAGAAAATAAAGTAGATCAAAATTTTATCCAATTTATAAACTCCAAAGATAGGAAAATAGTTGATTACATGCTTTCAAAAATGAAAGATTATATAGATGTGATTATTCCACGTGGAGGAAAAAGTTTGGTTAAAAGAGTACAAGCGTCCTCAACCGTACCTATCATTGGACATTTAGAGGGTCTTTGTCATACTTACATAGATAAAGATGCTGATCTTAAAATGGCAATAGACATTGTTTATAATGCAAAGTTAAGGAATACTAGTATTTGTGGTGCTACGGAAACAATTTTGATGCACCAAAAAATAATTAAAAAATTTTGTAATCCAATTTTAAAAAAATTAGAAGAAAACAACTGCAAAATTTTTGGAGATCACCTTATAAGAAAAAATTACAAAGGAAAAATATATCCTGCAAAAGATAAGGATTGGTCTACAGAGTATTTATCAGCAATTGTTTCAGTAAAAACTGTTAAAAATTATAAAGAAGCAATAAAACATATTAATAAATATGGAACTATGCACACTGACTCTATTGTTACAAAAAATAAAAAAACAGCCAATCAATTTTTAAAAAATATTAAAAGTTCTATAGCTATGCATAACACTTCTACACAATTCGCTGACGGTGGTGAGTTTGGTTTTGGTGGTGAGGTTGGTATTTCTACAAACACCTTACCTCCAAGAGGTCCCGTTGGGCTTGGACAGCTTGTTTCATATAAATACGAAATAGTTAGTAATGGTAAAATTAGAAAATAACAAAAAAATAAAAGTTGGAATATTAGGAGGTACATTTGATCCTGCTCACAAAGGGCACTTAGAAATTTCAAAACAGGCAAAAAAATTACTTAATCTAAAAAATGTCATCTGGGCGATTACTAAACAAAATCCATTCAAAGATATTAGTAAATCAAATTTAAAAAATAGAATCCAATTTGCAAAAAAACTAATTGCAAAAAATGATTTCATAAAAATAAGATTTTATGAAGAAAAGATATCCTCTAATAGAACTATTGACCTTATCAACTATCTGAAAAAAAATAAAAAATATGAGCTATATTTTATTATGGGTGCTGACAACCTTATTAACTTTCATAAATGGCACAAGTGGAAATCTATTGTGAAAAAATGCAATCTCNTAGTGTTNGATCGACAAGGATACAAGGCTAAATCTTTAAAGTCAGTCACNTATAATGGTGTGAATAAAAAAAGATTATCATTTATTAAATTTAAGAAGGTTAATATTTCATCTTCTCAATTAAGAAAAGTTTGATAAGGTNAAATATATTAATGGAAAAAAACTCAGATTTAAAAAACTTAATTTTAGAAACACTAGATTCCAATAAAGCCTTAGATATTGTTTCAATAGATCTTAAAAATAAAAGTTCAATGGCCGACTACTTAATCATAGCAAGTGGTACCTCATCAAGACACATTCAAGCTTTATCAGAAATGGTACTGGAAAAATTAAGATCTAATGGAGTTAAAAATTCTAAAATTGAAGGAAAAGAAAGTGGAGATTGGAAATTGGTTGATGGTATTGATTTAATTGTCCATATATTCCATCCTGATAAAAGAAAATTTTATGAACTTGAAAAAATTTGGTCTGAAGTAATTCCTAAAGAAAAAGTGATGATATGAGCCTAATCAAAAAGATTCCTTTTTTTGTTTTAGTTTTCTTATTTATTTTTCAAAAAAGTTTTTCTGATAACTCTGAAATTTATAAAAANATTGATTTATTTGGTGAAGTTCTTGAAAAAATAAATGATGAATACGTTGATGAAATTGATCANTCACAAAGTATGGATGCTGCCATAAACGGTTTATTACAATCTTTAGACCCTTACTCCGCATATATGACGCCTGAAAGCTTTAAGAGTATGCAAACTGAAACAAGCGGAGAATTCGGTGGTTTAGGTATTGAAGTNGGTATGGAGGCNGGTGTTGTTAAAGTAATATCGCCAATAGATAATACTCCTGCTTCAAAAGCTGGCTTAAAAGCTGGTGACTATATTGTTAAAATTAACGATACTCAAGTTCAAGGAAAGTCTTTAACANAAGCTGTTGAGTTAATGCGTGGACCTGTTGGTTCAAGTATAGAAATAACAGTTAGAAGAAGAGGTGAAAAAAAAGCATTAATTTTTAATATCACAAGAGAAATAATTGAAGTTCAATCTGTGAAATTTGAACTTTTAGAAAATAACATAGGTTATATACGATTAACTTCTTTCAACGAAAATAGTAGTTCACAAGTGAAAGAAAAAATTGAAAAACTAAATAATAATAAAAAGCTTAAGGGATATATTCTA
>JGI20152J14361_10001674_pt1 | contig 14231 bp, 10 predicted proteins | sample COG_02_FD_14361 | JGI IMG/M metagenome (IMG submission 14361)
AAGAAGCATTGGTGTAACACTTCTTACAACAACGCTCGTAGATATATAGGTGTGTTAGAAGAACGATTAAGACATTATGGATACACTGGTAACTGGAAGCTTAACAACAAGTCTAGACGTGCTACACAGAAGCTTCACAAGCCTTTTAGGAATGTAGAAGTTGTATTGGATGATATTTACAAGTTTAACCCCAAACTTCACCTCTGCTGTATTCTTACTTACGGGTGTTTATTAAGACCACATCAAGAGATACGTCAACTTTTATGGGGTGATTTTTTGTCACTATTGTCCCAAGTGTCCCTCTCAGGTAGTAGAACCAAGGGTAAACGCAATAGGGTCATCCCTATACCTGAATACATACGTCCTTATTTAACGGGTGGACCAGTTCATCACAACATCTTCACGGGTACTACAGAGCCACATAATCCAGATTACTTTAAGACATTGTGGAGTAAGTACAAGAAACAAAGCACACTTCTAGAAAAGCATCATACGTTATACTCATTTAGGCACACTGGCGCTATTAAGGTATTTGAGAAAACAGGATCATTAACCGTATTACAGCAGGTTATGGGACACGCTGATCTTAAGACTAGTCTTACTTATTTAAGAGGATTGGAGGTACAGCAGTTGGAGGTAATTCACATGCCTGAATTAATCTCAAGTGAGGCATGAATTTAGCTCGCTAATTTCATAACTTACTGTCATAACAACAACATCTATTCCGTGAAGAAGCTAATAGTTCTGATATTCTTTTCCTTTATAATCTCATCTTGTAGTACTAAATATGATAATTACCAATCCTTTGCTCTTGACACAAAGGATTTAGCTACTTATGATGACATAGTTAATCGCTTTGGCAATCCAAGTTCAGACCAAAATTTTAGTGATTACACTTACTACACAGTCTTCTACAAGAATATCAAAGTACAAGAAAGGGGAATTACAAAAACTGTGTTTTTTAAGGTGGATAGGAATACAGACATCATTGTGGGTTCAGGGCTATATTAAGACAAGCTGTGCAGGAACCTCCACTAAAGTAGGAATCATATTCAAAAGAGATATTCCACCCATTTTTCGTTGAAATTAAAACCCACATGAAACTATCTAAATTTGCATTAGCGTCTTTATTATTAGCATTCTACAGCTGTAGTAATAATAACCCGGAAACTATCATAAATGATTCAGATGAGCACGAAGCTAGTCTAGAATATGATCAAATTATACCCGATGATACAATTAAGATTGAGTCTTGGTTAGAAACTACTTCCAACACTGATTCTAATTGGTTTGTACTTAGTGAGTTTAATGAAACTCTTGATGAATCAAAGTTTAGCTGGTATAAACTTTCAAGAAAGTTCATAGATAAATCCAAAAACGAGTACAAAAAAACTAAATCAGAAACAATTATTGCACGTGATCTCATTGAAGATGATAGAAGAAATTTTCATGTGGAATATGGAGAAGGCTGGCTTGAACAAGCTTGGATTTCTGAACCTTTAGACATTAATAGTATTCTAGAAAATATTCAATGGGTTAAGCTAAAGAGCACTGAACAGTACGCTAACTTAAACTGGTCTGGATGGATGTCCTATGGAGAATTCAGTTTACAGTTCAAGATGGTAACAGAGAGTATGAAGGACTGTCTCACTGTAGCTCTTTCACCATACGGAATGAGCGAATATGGGGATTTTGATAAGGACTACAGAGGACGTAGTTTACCGTTTTTTGAAGAAGATTCTATTTTTAACACTGATACTCTGTGGACTTATCAAGATGGCAATTCGTTTTCATTAGAAAGAATTGAAGAAGGTTGGCCCACATATCCTGTATTACAATTCATGTTAGATGGCGCTGATTATCCCAAATGGAAAATTGATAATCATTACTTAGATGCTAAGCAAAATAAGTTAACGACACGTTATAAAGACTTGGCCAGTCAACGTGTTAATCATGACATATTACAGAAACTTGAGCATTTACACCAACTTGAAAGGCAGCTTCAACCGGTTAGAGCGGAAGTTGCTTCTCTCCAAGAGGAAATTGCTTCTCTCCAAATAGAAAATGAAAACACTAATACTTCCACTTTAGAAGGTATGGAGGTTCTCCTTAAACAAGATAAACTTGAAATAAAAAAATTACTTCTAGAAATTAAGATTCAGACTGAAGACGGCAACCCATATACTGATCCTGCCCATGATATAGATAGAGTTGAAGCTATGAAGAGATTAGCAAATAGACTTGAAAACAGAATTTTAGAAGAAAAGATTAAAACTCAACCAACCACCACAAATTCTAACTTAAGTGCGGCCTGCCAATGTGCCAAGGTACTAGCTTCACCAAATCAGTACCCTAGAGACATAAGGGTTAAGTGTCTAAGAATGTATAAATGTTGGAACAACGCGAATATTGATTGTATGATGGGTACTGAAACAGTATGGTATGAATGTGTTCCCTAATAATTGATTAATTGTCATGAACAAAAATAAACTTAATCAGGTTTTTATTGGAATTATAACCATCTCATTAATATCAGTTTTTATAGCCTCGTATCAAAGTGAACAAGAACAAGCCTGTGAATGCTTAAGGATAAAGTCAAAATATGACAATCCTCTAAGTCAAACACGTGAAGTAAGGATTGCCGCTAATAGATGTGCAGATAAGTTTGATGGCTATAATAATATCCGGAGAATTTGCGCAGGAAAAGAAGTGAAATATGAACACAGATAAATCAGATATAGTATGAACAGAAAAATAGTATTAACAATAAGTTATCTCTTGCTTTTATCAACTGTCAACGCTCAATTAATTGAGGAAAGAACTGAATTTAGTAACGGATATTTCATTAAAAAGTACAATGATAATCTTGAACTTGTAACGTCTGAGAAGTATATAGAGAATCATTTAGTTGAAAGAAGTAGTTTCAACCCAAACAATGGATTTCCAGAGGGAGACTTTTATGATGGACATAATGAATATATGTATGACACGGTCAGCTTAGTACATTCTGACAACTACGTATATAGCGTTACAAAAGAATATAGAAAGCTCACAAAAAATATTTATGATGAGATTATAGTTGTTGGACTTGGAATAGATAAAGGTGCACCGGATGGTAAAGGTAAAATTGTTGGTTTTAATTATCCGAGAATTCAAAGTTATGATCCGTTAGGAACCTATGTAATGAGTTCTGCATTAGGCTTTAAATCCCCTCAATACGTCTACTCAAGAATTACAAACGCCAAACCCACAAGAATTGACACTATTGGTTCATTTATTATGAATGATGGAGTTTATACAGATACTGCCCGATTATTTGTTGGTGACAGACGAATTGAGATTGCTTTTGGAGACTATGGAACACCAGTTTATTACAAAGAAAATAACAATAATATTATTAGTGAATTTAAGATTAACTCAAAATTTTATAAGTACAATGGTGAATTGTTTTTTTCGCCAACTATTGACGCAAACAGTCATAGCTTTATTAAGCTTCATGGGGAACTAATCAAATCCAATAATAATACAGATTATGCTCATAAATATGCTAAATACCCATTTCTGCATTTCGACTTTTTACATGGTATTGTTGGCATGAGCATTAGAAATTATCAAGTTGACAAATATTTTAGCGATTACAATAGTACCAAGATGTTAGAGATGATCTATTATGATTCAAATGGTATTTATTATACCTTAATGACAGACGGATTAAACAGTAAAAATTATGATGGGGCAAAAAGAACGCTTCCTTTTGAAGAAAATAATCTTTCCGAGGCAGTACCGGCGTTTTATTATAAAGTAAAAGTCAGTCCTCAATATTATTATTCCGGTCACAATGCAACTCTAAATGTATTTGATATGCTCTTTGAAGATCGTAGAGGTCAAGTTTCAAGGTATGGTGAGCCACATTTTCTGCAAAACAGTGGACACTGGAGCCAGAAAAATATTTACGGTAAAGAATTTACCGCTGAAGAGACATTTTTTTTGAAGGGTTTGAATTATGTTCCTAAAAGCCCTTATGGAATCTCTAAGTATTTGGTTACACTTAATAGTGACTTGTTCATCTATAATGAATCTTTGTTAAGTGATAAAATGAAACTTATTGAGGATCAGAAAGAGGAAGCGGTGATAAAATTGCTACTTGACACCAGATTTGATGTTTTAAATTATAGTGATGCATACTTAAGAGAATTTAATTTGATTAAAGAGAAGATTAGTACTTATCCAACTAAAAACATTTCCCTTCCACATAACTGGTTTGTAGATTTATCCAAGGTAGATGCGAATGAAAGCTTAAATACTTTTACACGAAATGAGTTAGAGACTAAAGTAAATGAATGGATTCTAAAAGGTACTCAGGTTGAAAAACCTAATTAGTTGAAATAGAATACAAAATAACTCTTACATAGGGCCAATTCGATATTAATAATAAAAGTCCTTATTAAATAATATTAGAAAAGAGCCCTTCAGAAATGGAGGGCTTTATTCTTTCTCAACAGGTTGTGGGACACGAAAACCTTAAGACAAGTCTTACTTATCTACGGGGATTAGAGATCCAGCAGTTAGGTGTGGATCAGTTACCTGAATTAGTCTAAAACGAGGCACGTTTTAAATGACATTTAAGGTGCTAACTTAGGGGTTGGCATTCCTACTAAGGAGAATTTGACCAAATAGAGGTTTCAACTGCAGTAAACAACAATACCTGAGCCATGATCACAGGAGAATTAAAATCACAAGTAGACAGAGTCTGGGAAGCATTCTGGACAGGAGGCATTTCCAATCCCATCTCTGTAATTGAGCAGTTTACATATTTACTTTTTATAAAACGTTTGGATGATCTGCAACTGGCAGAAGAACGCATAGCACATAAAATTGGTGAACCTGTAGAGAAGGTTATTTTCACTCCATCTCAACAAGAGCTGCGCTGGTCATCCTTTAAAAATACAGACCCACAAACCATGTACAGCTTGTTTACTACTCCTATGGTAGAGGGCACCAGTGTATTTGAGCACATGAAAAACGTAGGTGCTGTGGGAGGTGTGTATGCACAGTTCATGTCTAAAGCTACGTTTATGATCCCTACAGCCAAGCTGCTGGATCAAGTAGTACAGATGATTGACAGCATCAATATGGAAGATACAGACACTAAGGGTGATTTGTACGAATACATGTTGGGTAAAATAGCTTCTTCTGGTACCAATGGTCAGTTTAGAACTCCTAGACACATCATCAAAATGATGGTAGAGATGACCAACCCTAGTAAAGAGGAGGTTATTTGTGACCCTTCTTCTGGATCAGGTGGTTTTTTAGTGGGTGCAGGGGAATACTTTAAAGCACATCACCCAGGATGGTTTGATGACAAATCATTTAGAGACCATTTTAACAACAACATGTTCCATGGTATAGAGCTGGATGAGACCATGGCACGTATTGGTGCTATGAACTTACAGTTGCATGGCATTACCAACCCCAACTTGCTTAAAGATGATGCCTTAAGTGAATCTACAGGTCATATTTTGAGTCAGTACTCACTAATCCTTGCCAATCCCCCATTTAAAGGGAGTTTGGACTATGACGGGGTAGAAAAAAGTGTTTTAAATTATGTTAAAAGTAAAAAGACAGAGCTACTCTTTTTAGGTCTTATCCTACGAATGCTTAAACCAGGTGGTAGGTGTGCAGTCATTGTACCAGACGGTGTACTCTTTGGTTCTTCTAATGCACACAAACAGATTAGAGAAGAGATCATTAAAAACCACAAGCTGGATGCTGTGATTAGTATGCCTAGTGGGGTATTTAAACCCTATGCAGGAGTTAGTACAGCTGTGTTGTATTTCACTAAGACGGGTACTGGTGGTACTGATAAGGTCTGGTTCTATAATATGGAAGCAGACGGGTATAGTCTAGATGATAAGAGAAATGAAATTAAAGACAATGATATCCCAGACCTTTTAGAAAGATGGAAGAATGTAGCTGATGAAACAGATAGAGCTAGAACAGAAAAGAGCTTCTTAGTTCCGTTTGATGAGATTAAAGAAAACGACTGGGACTTAAGCATTAACAGGTACAAAGAGATAGTCTATGAAGAAGTAGAATATGACGCACCAGAAGACATTATCTCTCAAATTCAAGAGCTTGACGCTGAAAGAACAGCAGCACTGAATACACTTAAAGAGCTGCTGGAATGAAATATACAACCATAGGTAATGCATTTAAGTTAAAAAGCGGTGCTGGATTAAGTGCTAAAAAAATGGTTTCCGGTAATTTTCCTGTTTATGGGGGAAATGGCATTAATGGAACTCATAATGAATATTTGTTTGAAGAATCTAAAATTGTGATAGGGCGGGTAGGTGCATATTGTGGAAATGTACATAAAACACAAACAAAAGCTTGGATTACTGATAATGCTCTATACATACAAGAGTCCTATGTGAAATATGATTCTACTTATCTCATTTTTCTTTTGACTAGTTTGAATCTGAATAAATACGCTTCTCAATCTGGTCAACCACTAATTTCCGCTGGTAGACTTAAAGATGTTAAAATCCCCCTCCCCTCATTAGAAGAACAGAAGAAGATAGCTGCTATTCTAGATGCTGCTGATGAGTACAGGCAGAAGACCAAAGCACTCATTGAGAAATATGACCAGCTTACACAAAGTCTGTTTTTAGACATGTTTGGGGATCCTGTTACTAATCCTAAAGGTTGGGAAGTCACAACAATTGGAGCTTTGTTTAAGGTTAAAGGTGGTAAACGTTTACCTAAAGGCTCAGTGTACTCGGAAGAAAAAACTGACCGTCCATATTTACGGGTGACAGATTTTCAAAGAAACGGGATTAATTCAAGTGACCTGAAATTTATCTCAAAGGATATTCATTCTAAAATTTCTAGATACATTCTGAGGGCTGAAGAGGTATATATTTCAATTGCTGGAACAATTGGTCTAGCAGGGTTTATTCCAGAGGAGTTAGATGGAGCTAATTTAACTGAGAATGCAGCAAAATTCTGTGCTTTACCTGGTACACATGTGCTCAAAGAATACTTGAGTTACTATCTGAATTCATCATTCACTCAGGCCAACATTAAATCTAAAACTATGGCTGTGGGTGTCCCAAAATTGGCGATTTTTAGAATTGAAGAACTACCATATATTCATGCTCCAATTCACATTCAGCAGAAATTTGTGGAGCGTGTTAATGATTTAGAGAAACAGAAGCGACAAGCAGAAGCTTCACTTGTCAAGGCTGAGGAATTGTTTAATAGCTTGTTACAAAGAGCTTTTAAGACAGGGTTAAGTGGAAGAGCACCTCATGCATAAGATGAGGAAAATAGGCTCAATTATTACAGTTTCTTCTGGTGGCACTCCCAATAGAAAAAGGGAAGACTACTATTCTGGAGGCACAATTCCATGGGTAAAGACGGGGGACTTGAAGGGTAAATTCATTGAAAAGCCAAAAGAGTATATTACGCCAGTAGGTCTGCAGAACTCAAGTGCCAAACTATTTCCTAAGAATACCGTCTTGGTAGCAATGTATGGAGCAACAATTGGAGCCTGCTCCATACTTGATGAAGAAGCAGCTACAAATCAAGCTTGTGCAGCGTTATTACCTTGCTCAGAAATTGAACCTGCTTTTTTATACTTCTATTTTTCATCAATAAAGAATGATCTAGTTAATAAAGGTGTAGGTGGAGCGCAACCAAATATTTCTTTAGGAATATTAAAAAATCTTGAAATCCCCCTCCCCCCATTAGAAGAACAGAAGAAGATAGCTGCTATTCTAGATGCTGCTGATGAGTACAGGCAGAAGACCAAAGCACTCATTGACAAGTATGACCAGCTCACTCAAAGTCTGTTTTTAGACATGTTTGGGGATCTAGATGGTAAAGCTACTTTATTGGGTGAGTTTATTAAACTCTTAGGTGGGGGCACACCAAGTAAAGATGTTGAAGAGTTTTGGAACGGAAATATACCATGGGCATCCGTTAAGGATTTAAAAAGCGATTATTTAATATCCACTCAAGACAGCATAACTGAAGACGGAGTAAGCAATAGCGCCACACGTATTGTAAAAAAAGGAACATTAATTATTGCCACAAGAATGGCTGTAGGTAAATGTGCTATTCCCACTAAAGATATGGCAATCAATCAAGACTTAAAGGCGGTCAAAATAATAAAAGGACTAAATGTCAAGTTCCTTCAGTTCTTGCTAAAATCAAAAAAATCACATTTTGAACACGTTTCAACTGGAGCTACTGTAAAAGGAATTAAAATTTCACATATTACAGATTTAAAGGTCCTTATTCCAGAATTAAGCCTCCAAAACCAATTTGCTGAAAGAGTAGCACAAATAGAGAAACAAAAGCAACAAGCAGAAGCTTCTCTTGTCAAGGCTGAGGAATTATTTAGTAGTTTGCTACAGAGAGCTTTTAAGGGAGAACTCACCAGCTAAACTTATCCAAACCAATGACCAATTTTAGCTTCTTACATACTGATCAGTGGCACCACATCTATAAAGATGCTGTGGAAGCAGAGAAGCTTACGCTAACCTCTCCTAAAGCAGCTACAGTACTTTGTAGGTCAGCCATGGAGATGGGCGTTAATTGGCTCTATCAAAATGACTATGATCTAGAGTACCCTTACGACAGAAATTTAAGCAGCTTAGTACACTTTAGAGGTTTTAGAGAGCTCATTAAACCTACCATGTTTACTGAGCTTAACATCATACGTAAGGAGGGTAACAACGCAGCACATGGGAAGTCCATTACTCAAGAACAAGCACTTACTACCTTAAAGTACCTTTTTAGGTTCTTGAGCTTCATTGCAGTGTATTACAATGAGGAGAAAATTGAGATCTCACCCTTTTCTGAAGCACACTTACCAGATGGTACAGCAGAGAAAGAAGCTTTAAGTCACCTGCGTAAGCTTCAACAGCAGATTGATGCGCAGAAAGACCAGAGGCTGCAATTAGAAGTACAAGCCGCTCAAATTAAAGAGCTTCAAGACCAGCTACTGAAGTCTCAACAGCAGTATAAGGAAAGAAGAATTCAACGTGAACAGGATACAACCCTTGCTCCTATCCCCGTTTTAGTCTCAGAAGAAAAAACACGCAAGTACTACATTGATGTTCTCCTTAAAGAAGCTGGCTGGGACCATCTCCAACAAGGCAGGGATTTGGAGTTTAAAGTACACGGCATGCCTTCCTCTACCAACCCTACAGGTGTGGGATACGTAGACTATGTCTTATGGGATGAAAAAGGGCAACCTTTAGCAGTAGTTGAAGCAAAGAGCACATTTAAGGATCCTGAAAGTGGTCAGCACCAAGCCAAGTTGTATGCAGATTGTTTGGAACAGCTATCTACAGAAAAACAGCGTCCCATTATTTACTACAGCAATGGCTTTAAAACCTTTATTTGGGACGACCAGTTTTATGCACCACGTGAAATACAAGGCTTTCACACCAAGGATGAGCTGAAGTATCTTATTCAAAGAAGAAAGACACGTTTAAACTTACGTAACGCTGCACCCAATGTAGCTATCGCAGGTAGACCGTATCAAATTAAAGCCATAAAAAGTGTTGCTGAACGCTTTTGTGAGTTACAAAATGGTAAGATTACAGGCAGCTACAGAGAAGCGTTGTTGGTTATGGCTACAGGTAGTGGTAAGACTAGAACTGCTGCTGCTATTGTAGACATGCTCCTTAAAAACAACTGGGTTAAAAAAGTCTTATTCCTGGCAGATAGAAATGCATTGGTAACACAGGCTAAAAACGCTTTTAAACAGCATTTGCCTGACTTAACTGCAATAGACCTTACCCGTGAGCGTGAGAGTAAAGATGCACGTTTGGTCTTTTCTACTTATCCCACCATTATGAATAAGATTGATGGGGTTAAAAATGCGGATGAACGTTTTTATGGTGTAGGTCACTTTGATTTAATCATTATAGATGAGGCACACCGTTCTGTATACCAGAAGTACAAAAGCATCTTTGATTATTTTGATGCTTTAATGCTGGGCCTTACTGCAACACCTAAAAAATACAGGGACAAGAACACCTACGAACTGTTTAAAATAGAAAATGAAGTACCCACTTTTGCGTATGAGTTGGATGAAGCTGTAGCTCAAGGGCATTTGGTACCTCCTAAGAGTATTTCTGTTCCGTTAAAATTTCAGTTGGATGGGGTCAAATACAAAGAACTCTCTAAGGAAGAACAAGAAGAGTATGAAATAAAACTCAGTGACCCTATTACAGGAGAAACACCTGAAGAAATTGGTGGGAGCAACATTAATAAATGGCTGTTCAATAAAAATACCGTACAACAGGTACTTGCCTTTTTAATGCAAGAAGGCATCAAAGTAAACGGCGGTGATACCATTGGTAAGACCATCATATTTGCAAGGAATCACAAACATGCAATGTTCATTCATGACGTATTCCATGAAATGTACCCCTATCTAGGTGGGTTATTTTTACAAGTGATTGATAATTATGCCAGCAAAGCTCAAAGTCTCTTAGAGGATTTTACTGAAGTTAGGATTGATAAGCTGCCACAGATCGCTGTTAGTGTTGATATGATGGACACAGGAGTAGATGCACCTAAGGTGGTTAACCTGGTCTTTTTTAAGCCCGTTAGAAGTGCTGCAAAGTTTTGGCAGATGATAGGACGTGGTACCAGGCTGCAAAAAGACTTATTTGGACCTGGTCAGCATAAAAAAGAGTTTTTAATCTTTGACTATTGCAGCAACTTTGAATTTTTTGAAGAATTCCCTGACGGTGCTGAAGCAACTGCAGCTAAGCCCTTATCACAACAGATATTTGAAGGGAGGTTAAAAGTAGCTGAACTCATCAGAAACCATCCCAATGCTACGGATGAAGATGCACAACTACGTATAGACTATTTAGATGGATTGTGTGCTGCTGTAAAAAACCTTGATGTCAATAGTTTTGTCATACGTCCTCACCGTAAGTATGTTCTAGAATACAGCAATAGAACACGTTGGAACATGCTCACTATTTCAGATAGTACTGAGATTTTAACCCACCTTTCTTCACTGATTCCTGTGGAAGAGGGTGATCATGAAATGGCAAGAAGGTTTGATCTGCTGATACTAGCCATTCAAATCAACATGCTCTCAGGTAGAGAAATTGAACGTTATGCTACCAAAGTATACAGCATCGCCCAAGCATTAGAAAAAGTAACTTCTATACCACAGGTACATGAACAGCTTCCACTGCTTAAAGTAGTACAAACCCAGCAATACTGGGAAGGGGTAAATACTGCAGCTTTAGAACACTTAAGAGCTGTTCTTAGGGGTTTAGTGCAATACTTGGAATCACAAACACGTGAACCTGTATATACAGACTTTGAAGATGTACTGGATGAACGCAGTATTAAGGTACATGATGTAATTGCAACGTATACCTCATTGCAGCCTTACAAAGAACGTGTAGAAGCATACATTAGAAAAAACAAGCACCATTTGGTCATTGCCAAGCTTAAAAACAATGAACCCATTACTTCAAAAGAACTAGAAAAGTTGGAAGAATTGCTTTTTGCTGCTGAAGGTGCTGAATCAAAAGATAAGCTCATAGAGCACTATGGGAAACAACCACTAGGTGTGTTTATAAGAAGTATTGTGGGCCTTTCACAAGATGCATTGAACAAAGCATTTGCTACCTTTTTACAAAGAAGTGATCTTTCATCACAACAAATGCAGTTCGTTGAAACCATCATTAGATACATGTCTAAAAATGGAACAGTCTCCAAACGTGCTCTCTATAAGGAATACCCTTTTACAAGACTCAGTGACACAGGGTTGGATGGAATTTTTAAAAATGATGCAGAACAAGAACAGATCGTTCACATTGTAGAATTCATATCACAAAATGCTTTGGCTACTGTATAAATCAAGTTGGTCTTATAAAATTGACTGATTTGCGTAACTAACTACATATCAACTTATTACGTGTGTATATCAGTAATTAGTGTTGATTTACCTCTTAAATAATAGTTTTAAACTTTTGATACACCGCAGTAGCTACTGGTATTTTGTGTGTTGTAACTATGGCAATGAATGCTTTTGGTCTTTGATGGTACCAATCAGCTACTGTACCTCCAACAATTTCACCATTTATTTCCCAACTAAACCTGTCTAACCAAGTCAATTTATTGGAGATATTAAAGTGTTTCAATTTGCCTCTATGGAGTAGGTAATTCATGACTCATCTGTTACTATACGTACAAATGAATCAAACTCAGAGGATTATAACAATACTTTGAAATATGCGTTTTCCACCTACTTATCAACATTTTTTTTTACAAATAATTGATTTACAATTAGTTAGGCGTACTCCACTGTAAAATAAACTGTAGTGGTCGCCACAATAAATCCTATAACTACACGTAATAGTTCACGTAAAAATACATGTGTGTTGCGTTTAGAAAACTCCCAAGGGGTACCAATTAAGGAGAACAAAATACTTCCAACCATGGCATAACTCACATACATTCCCAGTACTACAATGAGGCTATCAAGAAATGTAAGCTGATCAAATACAGACATAATTCATGGGATTAAAAAAAGGGGAAGCTTTTACACCTCCCCTTATGGTTAAACATTAGATACTGAGCATCTCAAGAGCACTTACACTGCGTTCCAGCATGGTGTCTATGTAACTGCCTTGATTGGCTCTTGTCATAAGATTGTACAAATTCCATAGACTGATTTCACCATTTGCATGAGCTTTAAAATCTGGGTCTTTGTAGTAGCCTTTTACCACCTTAGCCATCTGCTGATCACCCAACCATTGCTTACTGTCCATAGTAGGGTTGTAATAGCCCATACGTACCCTACCTATAAAAGTGGCAAACTCATCTTTACTAAGTAATTGCTCTTCCAACTGCTGCAACTGCTCTGCAAATGCATGATAATTAAACCCAGAGAGTAAACGGTACGCATGTTTACTAATGACATCTACATCATCTGTAGCTACATCAATAACACCACCATCTGCAGCTACACAGAGGTTAGAACACACATATACTTGAAAGCCTACAAAAACTTTGAAGGTTTGTGCACTGCATTTACCACTGAGCTTATCCCAATGGTAGCTTTTCACCCCACCAATAGTTAACGCAACTGATTTACCGCCAATGGTTTTGGTAATGCTGGGTACACGCATGGTAAACATCATACGTTCATAGTACAAGGTCTTCTCATGAGGAAGCAATTCAGCAGGCTTCTTATCACGTGCCTCTGGTATCCTGCCATGTACAGGATGGGACACACGTATCTCAGGCAGTTCAATAGTATGACCAGTAAAAGCTTGATGCACGGCCTCATGAACAGCAGTAATAAAATCCACATGAGAGATAGCTACTTCATTGTCCTTGGCAAACACTGGGATGATGTGCTTAAATTCTAAATCATAGAAGTTGCTCTCTACAGTATTGGCAATGATAAAGGGAGGTACAGCTACCTCTGGTTGATTAATAGTTTGTAGTTCCATTGGAAGAAAAGTTTTGTGTTAATGATTCATTGAGGTCCATACGTTGGGTCAGCTTATCCACTTCACACCAACTGCGTAGTTGCTTACCTGTATGGGTGGTAATAGTGAATGGATCAAGGCTTGTAAATAGACCCGTTCTGTCTTTACTGGTCTTGCACTTGTGGTCTATACCTACTTCAAAGGCTACAGTAAACTCATAATCTATACCGTCCATTTGTATGGGCTTTAATCCTACTTTTTCAGGTACCATACGTCCACTCTTATCATGGATGATGTAATCTTGCTTGGTACGTAGTGTAACAATCACGTGCATCCCACAATTCATGATGGCTTGTATCATAGCATTGTGACGTGGTTTAACTTTAGACCAATTGGCAAAGGAGTTTCCAGGCATTCTACCATGTATTTCTAGTACACCACCTGGTCCATCCCATGCATGAGACAATGAATCAATGATGAGTACTTCTACACCAGCTTGTTTACAAAGCTCAATAGCTTCCACATAACGTTCTGGTGAATACGGTGCTTCTAAGTTGACCACAGAGAAGGTTCCTAAATGAGAATACAAAGAAGCACTTCCAGCTTCTGTATCAATTATAGCGATATGTTTCTGTGTTAGCCCAAAAGCCAGTTGCAATGCTGAATAAGACTTTCCAGCACCACTAGGTCCATGCACAGCTACACGCATGTGTACATTGGATCTTTTTGCAGGTTCTAATTGCA
>JGI20152J14361_10001677_pt1 | contig 14224 bp, 14 predicted proteins | sample COG_02_FD_14361 | JGI IMG/M metagenome (IMG submission 14361)
GTTTAGTATTTTCATTTACATTATCCTAGCAAAGATTTCTTATCGTATCACCGTAGATAAGGAAATCGTATTTGTTGGACAGCATTACCCCCTCTGACTAACAGAATGTCGGATTTATGTGGGTAAGGGTTTTATCTTCTTTAAATGTATTGATTGTTGGCTGTTAACTTAACTTAACTTAATCATAATTAATGGGGATTTAATGTCCCTAGAATTCATTGCAAAGCCTAGTTTAGCCAAGGATCTGGATCTTATCGGGGGTTATGTTAGCCGTCAATATACGTAAATCTAAAACAGTGATGTATATCACAATGTTTGGGATGTAATTTACCTTTCATGTAGTTAAGTGACTGTGTAGAGATAATGTCGGGTGACTGCCCGGTTAAGCGGCCACCTACCCTAGAAACGACTCCGAGAGTGTGCCCTGAATCGCATCCCTGACTAGCACCACCCCAACTATTCAAACCATAATGAAAAACTTCCTGCCGGTGCCGCCTATGTCTTTTCCTCGTAAACAGAAATTTGTATTTTTTGTGACGAGACCTAATCGACCTAAACGGACACTCACTTTCGGCTTAAACGGACACCCGGCTTAAACGGCTTAAACGGCTTAAACGGATACCCGCGGGCTTAAACGGACACCCACTTTAGCACCCAGATATCCGGGCTTAAGCGGACGGGGCTTAAACGGACACCCACTTTAGTACCCATATATCCGTGCCCTGGCGCAGTAACTCCGTAGCAATAAATGCCGAAACGTATGACAGCCAATGCATTGGGCAGAGAAACACCCGCCTAGCCGGAATAGGTATCGCTCGCTAACTGCCTTTCGACAAATCCGATTTGCTGCTTTAGGCTCGGAATAAAGTCGTAAAACCTCCCCAACCCGGAGACCGCTCCCATACATCAATTGAGTACAGAGTTGCGGGGTAGCACTTAACCGATCAATGATACGGCTCGCCTCATCTCAAGAGTACGACAGGAACTCGTTCCACGTGAACTGCGTCGCAAAATCTCTAAGAATCTGCTGGAAAAGCCGGGTTTTTCCGGGCTAAAACGGCAGACGCCGGATTTGCCGGGAACGCTGTCTAATTGTTCGATATAGAATGCGCCGGGTAGAAAGACATGAATCATAGATAAGTATTTGTTTTATAAGAAAATTATTGAAATGTTCTTGCAACACTCATCGACTCCATGTGCGGTTTTTGCCTTGCATGATTAATTGACAGAAACCCGTGCAGGCGGCAGACTGGTTGCCTTACAGTCGGTTTTGGGTCTTTGTTATTTAAAGCAAAAGCGGAACCCGGCAAAAACGGCTAAAGCCGAGTAATAATGGTATGGACTTCTCTCCTGTATACTGTGACTCACCAATGTGAGGAACCGTGAGGAGAGCATCATGAAAGACGTCGCAGCTTTTTGTGGGATTGATATAGCCAAGCACTTAATCTCAGTCCACCTTGAAAATGAAGACCGGAAAGTAATCAGTCAAAAAAACATGCGCCGAGACAGCGTATTGACATTTTTTTCGAACATGCCTCCTTGTTTAATTGGTATCGAGTCATGTGGTGGTAGTCAGCATTGGGCAAGAGAATTAAGAAAGTTTGGTCACGATGTTAGACTGATGAATGCAAAGTACATCATTCCATATCGACGTAAAGGTAAGAATGATTTAAACGATGCCGAAGCAATTTGTGAAGCGGTATCGCGACCAAGTATGAAATTTGTTGCTGTCAAAACAGAGCAGCAACAATCTATATTGATGGTGCATCGTTTACGGCAACAATGTATATCGCATAGAACGTCGCTGAGTAACCAAGTTCATGCGTATTTATTGGAGTTTGGCATATCGCTTCCGAAAGGTGCCAAAGCGATCCATAAAAACCTGAGCGCTTTATTTGGGAACTGTGAGTTAAACCCTTTAGTTGTCGAAATGCTGCATGAATTGCTCGCGGCCATAGCAAGAGAAGAAGAGCGAGAAGCATACTTTAATAAACGCATAGCGGATTGGGTGAAGCACGACGAGCGAGCCAAGGCTTTGCTTAAATTGGACGGAATAGGTCCCTTGAGTGCCTCGGCCATTGTTGCTACAGCGGGTGATCCGTCCTCCTTTGAAAATGGTCGGCAGTTTGCGGCCTGGCTCGGATTGGTGCCACGGCAATATTCGAGTGGGGGAAAGAGTAAGCTAGGTGGGATTACCAAAGCAGGTGACCGATATTTAAGGACATTGCTGATTCACGGAGCCCCATCGGTTTTACTGATGGCGAGTCGAGGGAAAGGACAACAGCGTGAATGGGTCAATCAGTTGAGAACGCGGCGCCCCGAGAATGTTGTTGCAGTGGCAATGGCGGCAAAACAAGCACGGATGACTTGGGCGATCATGGCCGGTAAAGTAGTTTGAAACTAAAATGAATTATAGATAATAGGATCTTCAACGATTTGCGCACAATGAGATGAATGTCAGCCAGACTGACTGTATTAGGCCCTGATAACAGCTTTGATACTTAGATGTCGTAGTAATAATGAGGGCAATGCAGGCAAATACCATCTTGGTCACTCAAAAAGAGTGAAACCGAATAGATAAATGCAGTCACAAGACGTTACGATTATTGGGTGGCAATGCGGAGAGAGTCCATAGATAAACTGTTAAATGGCAGGAGTTAACATGAGCGACTCAGCTATGGGAGCGCAATTTCGTTGCCAAGATTTTGCGCCCAATACACACAGGGCTTAACCCGTGAAGGATTATCATGCTTGAACTTTACTATTTCCCCGATAATGCAAGCCTAGCGCCTCACTTTCTTTTGGTTGAGACGCAACTCGAATATTCGCTAAGGCTTGTTGATCGCGATTCCAACACTCAAAAATCAAAGGAATATTTGAAGCTGAATCCGGCAGGTCGTATTCCGACACTGGTGCATAACGAACTCGTTCTGTTTGAAAGCCCTGCCATCTGTATCTACATTTGTGAGCTAGACCCCAGTTCGAAATTTATTCCTCCGGTCGGACACTTCAATCGCCCGCTGTTTTTTCAATGGTTAACCTACCTTAACAACACTCTCCAAGCGGAATTCATGGTTTGGAGATATCCCGACCGTCACACCACGGATGCCAAGGGTGTCGAAGGAATCAAAGTGGCCCAAGATCTGCGATTAGTAGGGATTCTCGCTCTGTTGGACGAAGAACTTAGTAAGAAACCATTCTTGTTAGGATCTAACGTCAGCGCCTGTGACCACTTCTTGTTTATGCTGGCGTTGTGGTGCGGAAATATTTCTCGACCACCAACATCATTTGCGAACCTTAACCGTTTCATGGCTGAGATGTCGCAGAGACCTGCTATTCAAAAGGTGTGTGAAATTGAAAATATCGACTTGGACCGTTACGAAGCGTGAGATGGAAAATAGTCTGTTGAATCAAATTTATGGGCTCTAGCGAAATGCCATATAACAATTTTCTGCAATGGTCCCTTGCATGCTGCTCTCGTTTGCTGTCGCACACGTTCCCAGCCCGCAAGCGCCGCTGAGCAAGGCGTTCTATGTCAAAGAAAGGTGACTAGTGCATATATCGTTTGATTTTGACTACACATTAGCTGACTCCTCAGAAGGAGCAGTTATTTGCGCTAAATATGCACTTCGATCAATGGAAAAGCCTGAATGCTCAGATGCTGAAATAAAGAAGACTATTGGTTTAAACTTGGATGAAACGTATAAGCAGCTTGTCGGTGATTATTGTGATGACGATCTTACTATGTTCTCAAGCCTATTCCTGAGAAAGGCAGATGAAGTAGTGGTTGATTGTATTAAGTTCTATAAAAGTACAAAAGATTCGTTAGTCGAGTTAAAAGAGAATGGGCACTACATTTCGATCGTTTAAACTAAGTACACAAAACGAATTATGGAGGCTTTGGAACGAGATGGGCTAGTTGACCTAATTGATGAGGTAATTGGCGGAGACAAAGTAAAGGATTCCAAGCCATCTCCTGATCGCTTGAATATGGCCATTAGAAATTCAAAAATTGATTTGAAAAACACTCTTTATGTGGGGGATTCAAAATCAGATGGCCTAGCTGCGAGGGCTGCCGGTATTGGCTTTGTAGCTGTGCTAACGGGAATGACGGCACGCGACGACCTTAATAAATTTAACCCAATTGAAGTCATTGATGATCTAAGAGAATTAAATCAGGCGGTGCGTAGTTTTCGTAGCACCAATGAAATAGAACAAGCTGTTGCATCAGACCAAGACAAGCTTGGCTAATGAACAAGAACGTTACTGGTCATTCGGAAAACATATGACAACTGTTAAGTTATTAGAGCCAGGATATTCATCTGCTTATCGAGAAATTATACTGGAAGCTCTAAAGGAGTATCCAGAATTCTTTGGTTCTGGATATGAGCAGCAGTTAAATCTGGAAAAAATGTACTTCGAACGTCTAATTGAAGAAAAGTCAGAAAAAGGGCTAATGGTTGGTGCTTATTATGACGGCGAGCTAGTCGGTATATGTGGCGTTACATTTGAAACTGAAGTGCTTCCGAACGCCGGTGAAATAATTCAAATGTATGTTAAAGCTGATCATCAAAGCCAAGGGGTTGGTAAGAAATTAATGCGCCATATCCAAGATGCTTGTGCAACAAAAGACGTTTCAGTGCTCTTATTGGAGGTGGTTAGAGAGAACCCCGGTGCAATAAAGGTATATGAGCAGTCTGGATATATTCTAAATGAATCATTGGGCGATGATCCTAATGCAGTATTTATGACCATGGCGGTGAATCAGTAACAATCAAAGGGGTCACCCACTTTAGCACCTCGTAAAACAAGTAAAATCAGCTGGAAAACCCGGGTTTTCCCAGGCTAAAACAGCAGGCGCTATATTTGCCGGAAAACCTGCCTAATGGTCCGATATTTGAAACGTAAAGTAGCCAGTAACGTTGTACTCTTAAGTATCTGATAAAGCCGGAGCTTGCCAAAAACTATCCGCATTACGAGTAAAGCTCAATTGCTGCATAACCAGACAGCCACCCTATAATCGATCTCCGAGCATGTAACCTGATTAGGAGCACCGACTAGCACCACCCCTTTGATTTCAATACTGATCGTCCATATACTTCGATTGGGTGGGTTCCACCAATACAGTTACTTTGATTGATCACCGCGCCATTTTCAGCTGAGATTAAGAATGGGGGGGGGTACAAGGGGTTGGTATGAATAAAAAGCCACAAATAGATGATTATCTTACTAAAATTGCATTCGAAACTGTTGGCGAGTTTCAATTGTCGACCCAGTGGTTGACGGCGGGAACAGTTGCTTGTGCCTTAAGGTGCGAGACTGAGAAAATATATACAGGAATTTGCATTGACCTAGCATGTGGGCTTGGTTTTTGTGCAGAGCACTCAGCAGTTGCAAGTATGCTTAAAGATAGGGAAACCAGAGTTCTGGAAATAGTAGCTGTCACTCAGGATAATATTATACCGCCTTGCGGTAGATGTAGAGAGATGTTGTTGCAAATCAATACTGAAAATAAAAACACTTTAGTCACAGTGCAAAATAATATTGCCGTGACACTATGTGAATTGATGCCATTTCACTGGATGGAAAGTTATAAAAAAACTTGAACTGTTGGACCTGATAAATAAGTATTGCGCTAAATACCTGTTCAGATACATATGATAAATGATAATTAATTTCAACGGCTACCAGAACAATATCGACTTTATGCCAAATTGGCCCAGTTTAGCGTGAGACATTCACCGGAACGAGTAGCTTTTTCTAGTGATTTGAAGGTCACATAGCAGTCTTGCGCATTGGTTGGATCGACATGGAGGCCAGACCAGCCACACCGAATTGCCGGCGCTAAATCCTTAAGGACTGAGTCGCCAACAAACAATGCTTCAGACGGAACAATATTTTCTCTTTCCTGTAAAAGCGTAATCAGGCCATCATTGGGTTTACGCATCGCAATATTGTCATCCCCACTGGCATAACAGAAATCAAAATTTTCTATTAATTTCAAGTGATCAAGAATAGCGTGTTGGGTTACTGAAGGACCATTAGTCATAATCCCAACCTTACAGCCATATCTATCTTTAAGTTTACGGGGCAGATCCGGTACCCCGTGAAACAGTTCTTGGGCGTCTGCCCATTGTTGCGTCAGACTTTGGAATAGTAACTGTCTTTCTGATAGAGAATAGTCAGAGAAGCAATAATCCACCGCTTCCTGTCCTGAACATGGCCCATCTATAGTGATTTTTTCTAACCATCCTGGCATGACGGATTCAACAGTCTTATTGAATATATTCTTAAATATGTTATCAAATTCTTTCCGTGGGTAACACAGCGTCATATCCATATCAAATACAATAGCTTTAAACATAAGTATCCTAAATAAACATTTTATGGGTTTTAAACATAAGAAAGTCATCACGAACGTTTTCTTTCCGTTCGGAAGACACCAGATAAAAAGCACCATTCTGACTGACAGAGTCCGCTACCTGTGATGAATCTCCAGCTTCAAGATTAATGTATGATATTTCAATGGAGGATTTAAACAGGGGTACACTAACAGTTTTGATAGTTTTAATATTTGGTTTCGGAACCATAAAGTAGGTTCCATACTTCAAACGTTGGTTTGCAATACTTGGAACATAATACGGATCCATTTGGAACCGCATTGCGATGTTGGCCAAGTCAATACCGTGGGTGATTCGATGCAGAGGCACCAGTCCACCTCCAGGTGGCCTTCCCGCTATTTCCAGAAATATTATGTCTCCATCTTTCACGAACACTTCAAGATGTGTGACATGGGTTCCCCCAATTGCTGATAAAATTTCGAGATTATATCGTGAAAGAGCCTCACTTAAAGCGGAGGTATCGTCCAACTCAATTGAGCTGATGACTTTTCCCTTTTTATACTCAATGCAAGGGTAAGAGTACTCAAATGATTGACTATAGAGAATAACACCGTTAACCATAACCGAATCAATATGATACAGTTCACCGTCAATATACTCCTCAGCTTCATACTCATGAGGATTGCTAATATCCAGGTCATTAAATTGCCTTTCAGACGCTATATGATAGGTATTTCTTGCCCCATGGCCACTAATAGGTTTAATAATAAAGTCAGTACATCGAAGGTATTTTTCAATATCTGCGTAACTCAGGCCGCTATAGATCGAGCAATGCTTTGGTACGCGGAACCCCATATCACTTACTTTTGATTTCATATACAGCTTATCGCGAAAAAATTTTGAAGTTTTTAAGTCGAGACCCACTGAGCCATAAAATTCCCGAAGTTGGGCAGCAAGTAGAAAATAATTTTCTTCTGTACACACGACTCGGACAGCGGAATAACTATTAATCATATTGGTGAGTTGTTCTGTAATATAGTTAAGGGTCAAATCACGAGCACTTTGGATTAATACCACATTATCTGAAGTATCACTCCGATCAGGTAGGCGGCCAGCGGAGTCATAAAAGCAGACAATGGCATCCTGATCTACAGCGTACTGATGGTAGCTGTAGTAACGATATCTATCCTGATTAAGAATTATATAAATGGTATTAAAACTCATATTTAAACTGCCTAGCAATGTGCTCTGATTGAGCGATGAAATCGGCGACGGGGGTATTTTCCGCTTCCTGATAGCGACAGAGCACATGACCACCGTAACGAACATATCTGGAAGGGTGCACCAGCCCAACATTGTCACCTATATCAAAAGCAGGGCAAGGCATTACCGACACAGGTAGAGGTAAGTAATCTTTTGGCTCCATGTCGAAAACCACATTATGGACCGTTCCAGGTTGACAGGCCAAGCCAGTAACGACGGCTGTTACGCCTGTGTCTTGTATGTTAATGGCTATTCGTTCTCCTAGTAGTCGCTGTGTATGGTGCAAAAATAAATCAATTCCTGTCGTATGCTTTGTCATCTCCCAAATTGAAAAACCGCCCGTTCTTAGATGCCCCTCTAGCAGATATAGCTTATTCTCTTTTGTTAATAAAAATTCAGAATGGGTCGCCCCTTGCTTGTATCCTATTTGAGTATAAAAATTAGTTAAAATTATATTGATTCTCTCCCAATGATTACCATTGATGAGTTGTTTCATCGAGCTTGTCTGAATGTGAGTGGTCTCGACGAAATTTGGTGCTAGAGGCTGAGATTTTCCCGTCACGGAAATAATTTGGTGAGCTATTCTATGTACATTTTGCCCTACGTTAGAATCCAACACAGCATCTATATAACCATCAACACTGAATTCGGTCCCGTCAATGAATTGCTCCATTTGAAACGACTCGATGGCCAGATCGATTCCAGCTAGGTAACGGTCTACATCATTTTCGTTCTGCATAAGCTGTATGTCCCGACCACCAACACCTGCAGACGGTTTAATTACTGATTTTCCGTGCGCAAGTATGAAATCCATTACTTCGTGTCTGGTGGCGACACTGCAGTAGTTAGCTTCAATATCACTACAACTATTCGCAATATCCCGAGTAACAGCCTTGTTTCTTATAGTGTGAGATGCTGTTCCATTGGGGCCAGGTATATTTAAATGCTCGGCAATGCGCGCTGCACCAGGTATCGATAACTCATAATGGCTAATTACAGCGCCAAAAGGCCGTATGCGGTGTTCTCTAGTGGCAATTTCTAAGCATAATTCACTAGAAGTTACATCTGTGAAGTGCGTTTTAACTTGCGGTCTTGGCACCATCTCCTTGTGCCGCCCATTTGGCAGAAGCGCCATGACGTCGTGACCCGCCTCTACCAGTGAGTTAATTTGGTCGTANTAGCCACCGACTACCAAAATTCTATGTGACACTAGCTGCCCCCACTTTCAATGAAGTTGCCACCTGGTGCAATAGCACTCCAGAGATGATCATCATAATGGCAATAGTTACAGTGATCGCGTCCAATGTTAACCAGTCATAGAGAATAAGCAAAACAGGCGCGATAGCTGCGGCAACTCTGAACAAGGTACTGTTAATGGATGAATAGGCACCTCTCTGCACGACCGGCAGTATTTGAGCAAACAAATCATTTCTTGAAGATTTAAAAAATAGCTCACCAACTGACAGCGTGCCAACACATAGTATAAGAAGTGTCGGAGACTTAGTCTGAAACAGTCCGCCAAAACCGACTGTCATACAGGCAATGCCGATCCACAGTTCTAAACGGGCATCGATCTGTGGTAAATACTTAATCTGCATCAAACCGCCNAAAAGCATCACAACAGCATTGACGGTGATCAGCACTCCAAAGAACGCCAACGGTAGTATTTGAACGTTCCAAACTGTCCAAAAAATATTGTCTTTTAGCATAACAACGGACAATAGTGTGATTGATCCCACCTCAACAGTTAATTGCAGTGTCGAAGCAAGCGAAAACGCGGCAAATCTTCTATCGCTCCTGAGCAAGTGCAGAGGAAGTTTCTTAATGCTCCAATCAGATAGGCGCAAATTTCTATCGCTGATGGTATGTTTAAAGAAGCGAATGATAAACAGGTCTAGTAATGAAATAGTGAACATCAGCGTAAAGAAAACCGGTTTATGTTCAATGAAGAAAACACCCCCAATGAGGAAGCCGATCAGAACCGTCAAGTTCCACACCCAATAGTGAAGCCTCATGATTAGCTTTCGATTTAGGTCATTCATGTTGTCATATAGCAGAGCATCCCCTGCTGGACGCCCATAAGCAGAACCCGCTGAATGCAGCATGAATCCAAAGGCAGCTAGCACATAGTTTACCTCCGACTGCAAAAAAGCTGCCCACAGTAGTATGGCACCTCCAAGTCTGACCCATTCACCGTACAAAAGAATTCTTTTTCGACCGATTTCGTCTGAATGTGTACCGCCACTAAGCCCAATCAATAGTGCTACAGAACCGCATAAAATCATGACGCTGCCAGAAACCGTCGCGCCAATCCCCAGAGTCAAAACCGCTGCAAAAAAAGGCTTAATAAGATTCCCAACGGTTCCACCAATAAACAACTGTAGAAGGCGCAATTTAATGGTAGTGTTTAAAAGACTCATACGGTCGTTTCCAGCCGATTCATCCAACTCAATTTCGACTGATCTGCAGAGAAGATGGTTGTCAGCACATTATCTAAATCTAAAAAATAGGTAGTATGAAAGGGTTGAAACCACTGATGTTCAAGGCTCAGGGTATATGCTCCAGCATTTCCAATTAGCACCTGATCCCCAATCTGTGGTGGAGAGGACATCGCAACTTCATCTACAATAGTGTTTGCAGGGCTCAATACACGATCAGAAAAAGTTACTTTTACCGTTTTCGGATACTCTGATTGATCATCAGACTGGATACTTAGTCGATCATCCTGAATAAGTCGGTACCTTTTACTCGGTGTAGGTACCAATAAGTTTGTTCCCACATCAACAATACAGTGGTGCAGTTCGGTTCTGACTCTTTGTCCTATGACTTTAGTGATGCAAATACCGCAGCTATTGATTAAAGCTCTGCCCGGTTCAAAAATCATCTTCCTGTTGGGCAGTAGGACACTAAATTCCTGACTGAGACTTCTCATGAGATTTCTGGTGTCATCGTGGCATAGTGATTCCAATCCGCCACCAATATCACAAATGGTTAGGTCGAAGTCGCTTGTGGCTTCAATTGATTGAACTAACTTGGCCATTTTATGGAACATTTTTTTGTATTCATCCGTGGTCGATTGATGAATCAACTGATGGCAGTGCAGTCCACTTACTTTTAGATGTTCAGATTCTTGAAGTACAGCAAGACAGCGGTACATCTCATTGCTATGGGCGATAATACCCAATTTACTGTTCCGGCCGTTATACCCAATTTTGGAGTTCAAACCAGGAAACGAAATGCGCATTAATATCTGAGTAGCAAACTTAGGAGGGTGTAGTTTATAGTATTCACTAATACTGAAGGCATCATTAAGCGAATTGATAACCAGTAAGTCTTGTTTCGATTCCAAGTTTAAAAAAACAGATGCTTCAGGACACAGGCCAGAAAAGATAACCGGTATCCGATATTCGAATAATGCACGAATATGTTTTAGTTCATGAAGTGACATAACCTCAAATCCTGATATTCCGAATTTCACTAGGGCTTTCAAAATCCTGGGTTCATAGGAAGCTTTAATAGGAAAATAGACATCGCCATCAATGTATGAATTCTTGATAGGTGCAATAATTGCTGAACATTGGTTAGAAAGGATCTTCTCACTGTAAATGAAACCCGGTGTTTTTCCGTCTAGTTTGATTAGAATTTCAGATAACACGTTTTTATGTGGTTCATACACAACTAAAGTCCCTTAAAATTATTTGGAGCTGCTGTCGAATAAGGTAAAATGAGTCTATCGAGGTTTGCGCTTGTATTATAGTGAAATCACCTCGCACAGCCCCCAGTACCATATGTTCTACCCAAGTCAACTGGTAGAATTTAATAAATAACTCTACATTAATAGGCTCGACCTGTTCACCTGATTCGGATCTGAAATACCCTTGAAGCAGGTCCTGAATGAATAAAGGGTTCAACGATATCCGCTGGCGGCTTGCCAAGTGGCTGCTATTGTTTTGGTAATTTAGCTGTGCAAAGGTTAGGCATAGACTGGCAATATCATAATAAATAGAGCCAACAGATATGTTATCGAAATCAAGGAAAACACATTTATTGGTTTTTTGATAGATAACATTAGAAGGAGATATATCGCCGTGAATTATTTGTACTTGAGAAGGTGAATGTGCGACTTCTGCTATTAAATTGATAAAAGGTTTAAGCAGTGCACTAAGTTGTAATGAACTTTTATTTACATCGTAACTGAATTTCAAAAGGTCGAAAGAAATCGATATTCTTGGATCGCTAGCTATGTTTATGGCAGCCAGACTATTATGTAATAAGGCTAGCTGCTGGCCTATAATTTCAGCCTCCTTATTTATAGTCCACGGGATAAAGCCTTCAACTACAGGCATCAAGACATACCACTGATCGCCGGATATAAAATGAAGCCTATCATTTTCTCCTTTAACAATGGGGACTAGCGTAGGGTCCAGTTTGTTACTCTTTCGAACGACATTAGCGGTAAACAAGCAACGTTCTTGATTTAAATATAACGGCCGTTCTTTAAGAATAAAATGATTCCCTGAGTTGATATCTCGTAAAAGAATCTTATTTGAAGTTTTGGTTTCCGCAATCGACACCGAGCCCTTATTACCCGTACCGATAGTCGATAATGACATTCCATAGAAGTCCGACAAACTGCACATAAATTTACAATTCGAATTTTCCAGTTGAATAGTACCGTTAGCAATGAACATTTATTACCTCAGACGTAATCTAGGTAGGTTAGGCTGGCTACCGGTCCCATAGATCCCTGGTATTTCCCTTCATATAATTTAATTTCGCCATATGGTACCCAAAAAGTAACCTGGCCGATCAACATGCCCGAAAAGATCTTTATCGGTAATGTAGCATATAGCTGAAATGTAATTTTACCAATTGAACCAATATCGATTAAGTCGGCTGTGACATGAACAAATAGTCCCGCTCTTGCAGTTCCAGACTTTGCATGAATGATAGGAACATAGTGTTCACTGCCTACGCGCTCCTGGGACTCACAAAGGATGAAATCTCCTTTATTAAGCAGAAGCCCTTCTTTTGGGATTTCCTTCATTTGAAAGCTGGGTTTTTCAAATGGGTCGATAATTTGCTCATCATAAACTATGTAGTTAGATCCCAATGCGAGGTCGTAGGAATTTGAAGTAACACGCTCTTCGCAGAACGGATCCAAGATAATCAACCCTTTGGATGCTTCATCGCTAATTTTTCTACCTGTGAGAATCATATATATCCTTCCGTTGGCATGTTGAAGTTTGCAAAAGTCTTCCCGTAGCAATTGATTTCCCCAAAATTATGCCAAAAGGATATTTGACCAATGATCATATTGGCATACAGCCGAATAGACTGAGTAGCGACAAGCTCAAGGGTCCATTGGTGGCACGACGTGGTGTGTCCCAGATCAGCGCTGACCTGAAGAAACAATCCGTATCTACCTAATGAACTCCGTCCTATCAGACGCATCGCATATCTATTGCTTCCTAAAACCTCTTTTGTATGTCCTAAATACATCTTATGTGGTTCAAGTACGTAGCCTTTTTTAGGAATTAAGACAGATCTAAACTTTTCCTGTTGTTCATCATATACTTTAAGAGACGATCCCAAACGGTAGTTATAGCTGTTTGGGTTTACCTGACTCAAAGCAAATGGGGAAATTACAATATTATTCATCTCGATTTGTCGACGCAGTTCGTTACCCGTCAGAATCATCTTTGTCCCTATTAGCTTTTAGAAGAGTTCAACATACCTAGCAGGATATTCTGCTGACTGATACCCTAGCACCATAACGCAATATTTTTGATATTCTCGCAACTGATTTGACATAGTCTTAATGCCCATTAAACGGTCATAACAAGCTTCAATGATTTCCTCACTGTATGTCGGTACCGTATTTTGGAGCCGAGCAATCGTCGATTTGCAGTAGTGAGCTAACTCTGCCTCCGTTTCCATATAAATGTCCAAACGATCTTCATATTCAATACGAAGCCCTTCATAAATGCTTACAACGTCTTTATAACCAGCATTGGTTGGGGTGATTCCAAATACGGATTCAGCATCTCGCAAAATAGAATCGGGCACCGGTCTTTCAACATAGAAGGGGCAGACAAGTATCTTTCCTTCTTTTTTAAATGCTTGAAGAGAGTGCTTCAGCATGTCAGGTGGTGACGGAAAAAACTGAAGGGCTGCACCAAAAATAACGTGCGTGAAGCCGTTGTCTAATGGGTATTGGGTTGCATCATAGTGTTCAAAAGAAATTCGACCACTCAAGCCCATATCTTTTGCATTTGTTTTCGATCGCTCGACGGATCGTTCTGAAATGTCTATTCCCAGCCCGGTAGAACCGGTCCTTTGAGCAATATTTAAAATCGAAAAACCTGTCGTGCTGGCGAATTCAACTATTCGACTGGTCTCATCGATATCGGAGTTTTTGATCCATCGGGTCAGTGTGCTGTATGAACCAGGAGGAACATTGGTTTGATTGACTAATGCAACAAAGTCTGTGTATGAAAGTGAAAAAACAGCCTCACGGTTTAGTATTTTCATTTACATTATCCTAGCAAAGATTTCTTATCGTATCACCGTAGATAAGGAAATCGTATTTGTTGGACAGCATTACCCCCTCTGACTAA
>JGI20152J14361_10001681_pt1 | contig 14207 bp, 10 predicted proteins | sample COG_02_FD_14361 | JGI IMG/M metagenome (IMG submission 14361)
CCTCCCGCGCCCTGAACTATCGGCTCGAGTATCACCGCAGCTAGCTGATCTTTTTTCGTGGCAATCATATTGCTGAATTCTGCGATATCCTCTTCATCCCAGCTTTCATTAACGCTGATCTGTGGCGCTGGCGCAAAATAGTGCTTCGTTACCACCTGCTCAAACATATGGTGCATGCCGGTTTCCGGGTCACACACGGACATCGCAGCAAAGGTGTCGCCGTGATAGCCGCGGCGCAGAGTTAGCAGTTTGGATTTTTGCGGCTGTCCTTGCGAGATCCAGTATTGAAAGGCCATCTTGATCGCCACTTCTACGGCCACGGAGCCGGAGTCGGATAGAAAGACTTTGTCGAGCCCGTCGGGGGTTATTGCAACCAGCTTCTCACACAGTTCCACCGCTGGCGCATGGGTAATCCCGCCAAACATGACATGGCTGACTTTGTCGATCTGGCTTTTTGCCGCGGCATTCAGAACCGGATGGTTGTAGCCGTGAATGGTGCACCACCAGGATGACATTCCGTCGATCAGTCTGCGACCGTCGGCCAGTTGCAGGTAGACCCCATCGGCCGAAACCACTTCATAGGCCGGAATCGGAGCGCTGAGTGAGGAGTAGGGGTGCCAGACAAACTGCTGGTCTTTGTCGAGCAGTTTTGCCTGTTGCGGGACGATTTTGGTGATGCTGTTCAAAGTTCTTTGGACTCCAAATTGATTGCCGCTCACGACGGTGTTACCAAGACCTGCGGCTGGCTCAAGCAGCCGCGTTTTTGCGATATGCCTCAACGGAGATAACTGCAAACGGAGTTGATAATGTACAGATTGCGAATGGTTCTGCTGGTGCTGACAAGCATTGCATATAGTTTACCTGTTGTTGCCGATCGGGGCAGCTCGCCTTGGGGAATATGGAACAGCAGTGATGAAACTAACCCCGCCATTATAGACCACTCGTTATTCGATGGCTTTCTAAAAACCTATGTGATCAGCAACCATGCGTCCGGGATCAACCGATTTCGCTATGGGGATGTCAGCGGTGCCGATAGCAAACGGCTGAAGCACTATATGTCATATTTGACGTCGATTGATCCGCGGCACTTTCGCAAAGCGGAGCAGAAGGCCTATTGGCTCAATCTCTATAATGCACTAATGCTACAGGGGTTGTTAAAGCGCTATCCAGTCAGTACTGTTGATCGGGTAAAGTTGGGCCGTCAATTACATGCTCGCGTGGCAGGGCAGGTTATCAGGGCGGCGGATATTGAAGCGCATATTTTGCGGCCACTATGGGGCGACTACAAGGTGGTGTTTGGTCTCAGCTGCGCTACGCTGGGATGTCCGGCAATTCATGCCCAGGCGTTTACCGCGGCGACCACGGATACGCTGCTAAGACAATATGCCCGTGAGTTTATCAATCATCCGCGCGGGCTGGTGGTTAATAAACATGAGCTGCGCGTGTCGAAGATTTTTGTCTGGTACCGTGAGGATTTTGCGCAGGATGAACGTCAGTTGCTGCGACTGTTTGCCCACTATGCTGATGATAATAAGGCACTCTACATTCTTGGTTTCAATGGCGATATCACCTATGCCTTCGATAAGCGTATCAATGCGCCGGAGACGCGCTGGCCGCTATAGAAATCAAAACCAGGCTTGGTGAATGGTTGCACTGCAATTACAATGGCGCCTCCTTAAGCAATCTCACTCAGAGCCGTCGATGTCGATCCGCAAAAATCAGTTGGAAGCCAATAAACTGCAGAAGCGTCTGCGACGCAACGTCGGCAAGGCGATTGCCGATTACAATATGATCGAAGAGGGTGACCGGATTATGGTCTGCCTGTCCGGTGGCAAAGATTCTTATGCCATGCTCGATATTCTGATGAATCTTCAGGCCAGTGCGCCGATTAAATTTGAGCTGGTGGCTGTCAATCTCGATCAGAAGCAGCCTGGTTTTCCTGAGCACGTACTGCCCGCTTATCTAGATGGACTGGGCATTGAGTATCACATTCTCGAAAAAGATACTTACAGCATTGTCACCAGTAAAGTGCCTGAGGGTAAAACCTACTGCAGCCTCTGTTCGCGCCTGCGCCGCGGCACACTCTATGGTTTTGCCGAGCAGATCGGTTGCACCAAGGTTGCCCTTGGCCATCATCGTGATGATATCGTCGAAACGCTATTCTTGAATATGTTTTACCAGGCCAAGCTCAAGGCGATGCCGCCAAAATTACTCTCCGATGACAAGAAAAATATCGTAATTCGACCATTGGCCTACTGTCGCGAAGATGATCTGGTGGCGCTGGCAGAGCTCAAGCAGTTTCCCATTATTCCCTGTAACCTCTGCGGCTCTCAGGATGGTCTGCAGCGCAATGTGGTTAAAGAGATGCTGGTGCAGTGGGATCGTCAGTTTCCCGGTCGTGTTGAGAGCATTTTTAGCGCTGTGCAAAATGTGGTACCGTCGCAGCTTGCCGACACCAACCTGTTTGACTTTGAAACACTGCAGTTGGAACGAGAAGAAGGGCTCTCTGCCCAGATAAGAGCGATCAATCTTTAACTGCCGATTGTTCTACCCTCAGGGGGCTAATAACAATAATTTATAGAGGGATAAAATGTCTCAACTGCCACTGTCTACCACTATTGCTTTTCTGTTCTACGTCATTGTTGTCTTGGCTATCGGCGTCTATGCCTACACCCAGACAAAAGGCGCCAGCGATTATTTCCTCGGTGGCAGAAAGCTCTCCCCTCTGGTGTCGGCTGTAAGCGCAAGTGCGTCAGATATGAGCGGCTGGATTTTGCTCGGGCTTCCCGGGTACGCCTATTTGGCGGGCATGGAGGCGGCCTGGATCTCACTGGGTCTGACCATTGGTGTGGCGGCCAACTGGCTGTTAACGGCCAAAAGGCTGCGTATCTACACCCATATGCTGGACGATGCGGTAACGGTTCCGGCCTATTTGCAGCGCCGCTTTAAAGATACAAAAATCTGGTTAAAGTCGATTTCTTCTTTCAGCATTTTGCTGTTTTTTCTGTTTTATGTGGCGTCCGGGCTGATCGCTGGTGGCAAGTTGTTTGAGGAAGTATTTGGCCTTGATTACCACATTGCCGTTGTTGTCGGCGTGGCACTGATTCTGTTTTATACCCTGTTTGGTGGTTTTCTTGCGGTGTCCTGGACAGATGTATTCCAGGGTTCGCTGATGTTGATTGCACTGTCTCTGGTGCCTCTTCTGGTTACCGGCAGTATTGGCGGTGTTGCTGAGGCCGTGGGGAAGATTGAGGCAATCAACCCGGAGCTGTTAAATGCCTTTACCACCGTCACTGGCGAGCCGCTAAGTGCGCTGGTGATTATTGGGTTGATGGGCTGGGGTTTGGGATATTTTGGCCAGCCCCATGTTCTTGCGCGATTTAAGGCAATTCGCTCCGCTGACGAGACCGGGGTCGCTGCGGCAATCGGCGTTAGCTGGACATTTCTCGGTTACCTGATGGCTATTCTGGTCGGCTTTTGCGGTCTTGCTTATCTCAGCGAGCCTCTCGCGGATCCGGAAAAAGTCTTTATCACGCTGACCAGCCTGATTTTCCATCCGTTAATTGCTGGTATTTTATTGGCGGCGATTCTGGCAGCGATTATGAGTACGGTGGATTCACAATTGTTGGTCTGTTCTGCGGCGCTGTCCGAAGATGTTTATCCGATGCTGGCGAAAAAACCGCTTACATCTGAGGCCCGTTTGAAGATGGGGCGGATTGCGGTGGTGGTATTGGCCAGTTTATCGGCGATATTGGCTATGGACCCTCAGAGCAAGGTGCAGGATGTGGTGAGTTACGCCTGGGCTGGTCTGGGTGCCTCGCTCGGCCCTGCGATTGTAATCAGCTTGTACTGGCGTTCAATGACCTCGCAGGGCGCTTTGGCTGGTGTGCTGGTGGGCGCCATAACCGTTATTGTCTGGTCGCAGCTCAGCGGTGGCATTTTTGATGTCTACGAGCTGGTGCCAGCTTTTATTTTGTCCTCGATTGCGGTTGTTGTTGTCAGCCTTATCAGTCCGCCAGTTAGTGATGATGTTGGCACTTGTTTTGATGATATGTGCGCCAAGTTAAGAGACAGGGCATAGCATTGTGGTGCGAAGCAGTTAACAATTTGTTGCCGACAGTGAGATAGCCGTCAACATTGAAGGGAGCTGTTTTGCATATACTGCCTTGATCTATTTTAAGGCGGGGAAGGTTGGAACAGCGTGCATCGTATCAAAATACACCAAGGGGAAATTGCCGCTCTTGATGTCGAGGCTATTGTCAGTTCGAGACGCCCGGAGATGGATAACGCTGTTATTCCCAATAATAAGCATTGCTCTTCCGCGCTGTCGGTGGGCAATGTAGTGGTTGTCGCCGATTCCGGGAAGATAGTGTTAGAGGCTATAGGGCCTTTCTGGCGTGGTGGCGAGCACGAGGAAGAGCAGCTGCTGGCCAGCTGTTACAGCAACGCGATGAGCATAGCCAAACAGCATAATGTGCGCAGTATCGCCTTCACTCCCATCAGTTGCGGCCCTTTTGGCTTCCGCGCTAACCGCGCAAGCCGCATTGCGGTCGAGGAAGTTATTCTGGCGCTGCGTCGCAATCCACTGATCGAGTCAGTTGTTTTCTGCTGCTTTGATCCCGTCACCACCGCGCTCTATCGCACTCAAGTCGGTAAGTAAAACCGTTCTGCCGCGGTCACAGAAATATTCCAGTTAACAATATAACCTAGTCAGCAAGCAGCGCCTTGGCCGCCATGCAGCGATGGTTGTTTTGTTGCGACTCACGTAGGCCGTTGGCCAGCAGCGAGTTGAGCTCAGCGGATTGCGTCAGGAAGCCATCGATAAGCTGATCCCACTGCTCGGAACAGGAGTAGCCTGAGCCGACGGTGTAAGATGCCAGCGAGTCACGGATGCCGGGGGCAAGGCGATCGTTCTCATCAATCAGGCGCTGAATCACTTTTTTAGCCAGCTCAGCACTGACATCGGGTTGCCTGAAACTAAATAAACCTCCGGCCATTGCTCTGCGGCGAGCCAGACTTTCGCTGCTTTCCGGATCGAGCACCTTTTCGATAATCGCTAGTTTTTCACTGCGATCAGCAATAATGGTTTTGACTGCTAGGTAACGCAGTTGGCCCCTCGCTGAAGGGTCAGCGGCTTGCTCAGCCGCGATCAGTTTATCAATCCCGGGATACTGATAGCTGGCCAGGATCGATATCAGCGCCCAGCGACTGCGCTGATCTAGAACCCAACCATAGACATTGTTTTCGCGCAACCATGCTGCGGCCGTCTGCTGCTGCTCGGGCAGGTAGATTGCGCTGCGATAGAGATTGAACCAGAGTTGAAATTCGTCACCGCCAGGTTCGGCCTTGAGCAGCCGCTGATCGGCCAGCGCGGTAATGCCAACGGACAGGTCAGTGAGGTGCTGATTCAGTTGTCCATGGTCGTTCATACGCTCCAGCCAGCTCTGAGCGGTGGCCAGTGAGTTGGCAACGCCGCTGATCATTCGATTATTGCTTTCGTCTGCGGCATGCCTCAGGGCGACCTCGGTGTAATCACTCAACGGGTATTCAGCATCCATTGCGCCATCCCAGAGCGCCAGCCAAAACAGAGCCCGGGCATGGGGATCGTCGATTTGAGAGATGTGTTTGGCGAGCGTCTCACGCGTCTGTGCATCGAGTATCACTTTAATAAAAGTGTAGTCGCCAATATTTGGCAGGATCAAAGCCGGGCAGGGCATTCCCACTGCGGATACAAGTTCCGTTGTCTCTCCTTGCATCAGCGTGGTGAGAATGGTCGGCTGCGCCAGGGTTTGAGCTGCTGGATCATCGACAAGCTGATAGAGACCGACCTGGAGTTTATGGCTGCGCAGTTGTGGATTGATTGGGCTGCCGGTCTGAATTAACTGCAGTGAACTGATGTTGCCACTGTCGCACTGGAGTTTTGCTGCTACGCGGTTAACCCCGATGGTTTTGATCCATTCATCAGCCCACTGATTGATATTGACACTGCTGTCATCCGCCGCAGCCAGAGCTAACTCATCAAGCAGGTCCTGAAATTGGGTGTTTTTGTATGCGTACTTGCGCATGTAGTTTTGCAAACCGATGCGAAAGTTGTCGTCGCCAATATAGTACTTGAGCTGTCGCAGCGCGGACCCACCCTTGGCATAGGTAATGCCATCAATTGCCGACATGACCAGGTCGGTGTTGTCGATTGCGCCTTTAATCGGATGCGAGGTGACATATTCATCGTCGCGATAGCCCCAGGTTTTTCGCTGCCAGAGGAATTCCAACCACGGACGGTCAAAATCACTGACTGTTTCCAGGGCGACGTATCCGGCTATTTCGGCAAAGCTTTCGTTTAACCAGATATCGTCCCACCAGTCCATGGTCACCAGATTGCCAAACCACATATGAGCCTGCTCGTGGAGAATGGCATTTTTCAGAAAGGATTTTTCCGAGATGCTGCGCACTCCGGCGACACAGCAGTAGCGGTCGGCAAAGGTAACCGCGGCGACATTTTCCATGGCACCTGCGTTGAAATCGGGTACCGCCAGTTGATCATATTTACCAAACGGGTAGTCGACACCAAAGAAGTCATTGAAAAAGGCAAAACCCTGACGAGTGATCTGATTCCATTCATCGACCGGCACATATTCAGCATTGGACTGGCGCGAAAACAGGCGTAAGTCGATTCCCTGATAGTTGCCGAGATCAAAGCTGGCATATTCACCCGCGTGCACGGAAATTACGTAGCTACTAATGGGCAGGGTCTGAGGAAATTGCCACAGTGCTCGCTCGGCCTGCTGCGTAATCGATGTTTCACGGTTGGCACTGACCACCTGCCAATTTGCCGGCACATCGACGTTAAGGGTAAATCTGGCCTTTAAATTGGGTTGGTCGAACAACGGAAATATGCGATTGGCATCGTAGGGCTCGAGATCACTGTAGGTGTAAACGGTCTGATCGAGCGGGTCTTTGAAATAGTAAAGCCCACCGCCATCTTTACTGTAGGGGTGGGTATATTTGATCAGCAACTGATTGCTGCCAGTTTTAAACTGGTGCTCGGAAAAGTTTAGAAAAAAGCCGTTGTATTGGTAGTCAGCGGGCTTGCCGTTAATCTTTACCTCAATCACATTGCCGGCGCTAAAGTCGATACTGAGGTCACTGCCTTGGGGTTGAAAATCAAAGCTGATCAGATTGCTGCCGCTAAAGGGGGTGCCCTCGGCATTTAATTGCAGATCAATACTGTAGCTCGGATTGCTGACCTGTTGTTTGCGGATCATGGCGGTGGCTTGATCAAGGCCGCGCTTGGCCTCCCGGCTGTGCGCGGTGTCAGGGCTGTTGCTGCAACCACAGATCAGGACCAACAAACTGATTAAGAGAGTAAGGCGCATGGTGTGACATCCTGTTGTTATTGTTGCAGAAAGGTCTGTTTGAAAAGTGATCAATAAAGAGAAATCAATAAGGGCTCAAGTCTCTGCTTGAACAGGGCTCTCTAATTTCGACAGTTTGCATCGTTTCAATTTATATCCTTGCCGTTTACATCCTCGCCGTTTACATCCTCTCCATGACTTCGATGCCGAGCAGGTCGAGTCCTTTGGAGATGGTTTCGGAGGTCAGTTTGCACAGTTGTAGACGACTTTTTTGTACGGCGTCTTCGATGCCTTCTTTCAGCACCGGGCAGTGCTCATAAAATGTCATATAGGCGCTGGCCAGTTCGTAGACATAGTTGCAGAGAATATGCGGATAGCCCTCGGCGGCAACCTGATCGACGATTTCATCAAATTGCAGTAGTTTCATTATCAGGGTTTTTTCCTGGATTTCAGTGATGCTTATGGGGGCGCTGAAGCTGTCAGCGTCGAGGCCTGCTTTGCGAAAGATGCTGCGAATGCGGGTATAGGCATATTGCAGGTAGGGCGCTGTATTGCCCTCAAATGAGAGCATCGCATCCCAGTCAAAAATATAGTCGTTGGTGCGGGTTTTACTTAAGTCAGCATATTTGATCGCGCCAATACCTACTTTGCGAGCGATATCTTTTATTTCGCTGTCACTGAGATCCGTATTTTTACTGCGCAANAATTGCTCGGCGCGCTCGACCGCTTCAACCAGCAAGTCGGCCAATTTCACTGTACCACCGCTTCGGGTCTTAAAGGGCTTGCCGTCTTTACCCATCATTGTGCCGAAGGGATGATGCTCAAGGCTGACACTGTCCGGCGCATAACCTGCTTTGCGAGCGGCGGCAAACACCTGTTTCATATGTAGCGCCTGTCGCGCATCGATAAAATAGAGAATCCTGTCGGCATGCAGTTGACCGACGCGGTGGCGCATCGCAGCCAGGTCAGTAGTGGCATAGAGAAAGCCGCCGCCGGATTTTTGCACGATCATCACCGATGGGTTGCCATTTTTGTCTGCCAACTCGTCGAGGAAAACCACTTTTGCGTTTTCGCTGTCGGTGGCAATGCCTTGTGTGACAAGGTCATCGAGCACATTTTGCAGATCATCGTTATAAGCGCTCTCGGGCATAATATGATCGGCGCTGAGGCCGACATTAAGCTGGCGGTATATTTCCAGATTGTGTGCCACGGAAACGTGAATAAACTTTTGCCACAGTGCACGACAGTGAGCGTCGCCGGACTGTAGCTTGACTACATAGGCGCGTGCAGTGTCGGCAAAATCCGGATCTTCGTCGAAATGCTTTTTTGACTGCTGGTAAAACACTTCCAGATCATTGAGCGCCAGTTCGGCCTGTTCGCCTTCGCTGAGGTGCTGCTCAAGCTCGGCAATCAACATACCAAACTGAGTGCCCCAATCGCCCATATGGTTCTGTCGAATAACCTTATGCCCCTGATGTTCCAGAGCGCGCGCCACGGCATCACCAATAATCGTCGAGCGCAAATGGCCAACATGCATCTCTTTGGCGAGATTGGGGGAAGAGTAGTCGACTACCACTGTCTGAGGTCTGGCCTTGCTAATGGATTCACTCTCGTTGCGCAGCATGTCGGCACTGACACAGTTGGCGAGAAAGGTAACGTTCAAATAAATATTGATAAATCCCGGGCCGGCTATTTCGAGTTTGTCGGCAATGCCATCCAGATCAAGCTGTTGGAGTATTTTCTCCGCCAGCTCGTGGGGATTGGTTTTGAGGCGTTTAGCCGCTGCCATGGCACCGTTGGCCTGATAGTCCCCAAATTGAGGTTTACCGCTCAGCGCCAGTATCGGAGAACAATCGTCGGGAATTCCCGCGGCCTGCATGGCGGCAGAAAATCGCTGGTTGAGAAGCTCTTTGATACGCATTGAGGGAAATCCTTGGGGCAGGTGTTGGAATGAAGCTTTGAATTGTAGGTATCCCATTGATGAAAGCAAAGCCAAACTTGCAAATAATCCGCTTATTGCTATAGTTTCCGCTCCCGATCAAGCTGAACAGGTTTTCGGCTTGCAATAACTGAATATCTTGGATCTTTGATGGAATCAACGCTTGTCTCTCAAGGTTACGATCTGCTTCTCTATGGAATGGGTACGGTTTTTGCTTTTCTAACTTTGCTGGTTGGCATTACTACGTTGATGTCAGTGGTGGTCAACAAGCTTATTGTCGATGTACCGGAAGCGACACCTAGCGCTGTCTTGAACGCGTCCAATGGCACGGCAGGTGCCGGGTCGACAGTTGAGCCACGCATCCTCAAAGTGATACAGGCTGCGATCACGCAACACCGCAGCAAAAAGTAGCAGTATTTCTCAACACGACCTTACTTAAACGGACATAAATATGCCCTCGAAAACGGCCGCCCTTGGTATTACTGAAGTTGTTCTGCGCGATGCGCACCAGTCTCTATTTGCAACCCGGATGCGTATCGACGACATGCTGCCGATTGCCGAGAAACTCGATCAGATTGGCTATTGGTCAATGGAATCATGGGGGGGGGCAACATTTGACTCTTGCATCCGATTTTTAGGCGAAGATCCTTGGGACCGTATCCGTGAGATCAAAAAGGCCATGCCCAATACGCCTCAGCAGATGCTGTTTCGCGGACAAAATATTCTCGGCTATCGCCACTATGCAGACGATGTGGTGGAAAAATTTGTCGAACGCGCCGCGATCAATGGCATAGACGTGTTCCGTGTATTTGATGCGATGAATGATATGCGTAACCTGGAGACAGCATTGCGTGCTGTGGTTCAGGTGGGTAAGCATGCTCAGGGAACCATCTCCTACACGGTTAGTCCGGTCCATACGATTGACCGCTGGGTCGATTTGGGCCGTCAACTGGAAGACGCTGGAGCACACTCGGTGTGCATTAAAGATATGGCCGGCTTGCTGACGCCTTATGTCGGGTTTGAGTTGGTTACCAAGCTTAAGCAGGCACTCTCTATTCCGGTTCAACTGCATGCCCATGCGACGACGGGACTGTCGACCAGCACGATTATGAAGTGTGTCGAGGCGGGCATTGACCGCGTCGATACCGCTATTTCTTCTATGTCGATGACCTATGGCCACTCCGCGACGGAATCCGTTGTGTCAATCTTTAAAGGGACCGAGCGCGACTCCGGGCTGGATATTGAAAAGCTTGAGGAGATTGCTGCTTACTTTAGAGAGGTACGCAAAAAGTACGTCGACTTCGAGGGCTCACTGCGTGGCGTTGATTCACGCATTCTGGTTGCTCAGGTGCCTGGCGGTATGCTCACTAATATGGAGTCGCAGCTGCGCCAGCAGGGTGCTGAGGATCGTCTCGATGAGGTTCTGGCTGAGATTCCCAAGGTCCGTGAAGATCTGGGCTTTATTCCTCTGGTCACACCCACGTCGCAGATTGTTGGTACTCAGGCGGTGCTTAATGTGTTGACCGGCGAGCGATACAAATCTATTTCAAAAGAGACTTCTGGAGTATTGCGCGGTGAATACGGTGCGACACCGGCACCTGTGAATGTTGAGTTACAGGCCCGCGTGCTGGAGGAGGGCGAAGAGCCGATTACTTGCCGGCCCGCCGACAATATCGAAGCTGAACTCGAAAGTCTGACATTGGAACTGGAAGGCTTGTCGGCAGAGCACGGCTTTGCCCTGAGTGCCGGGGAAGGGCAGATTGATGATGTGTTGACCTATTCGCTGTTTCCGCAAGTCGGTTTGAAATTTTTGCAGAACCGAAATAACCCTGACGCCTTTGAGCCTGTGCCAACCGGCAAGGCAGCTGTGCAGACCAATGATGCGGGAGAAGAAATTTATACTGTTGAAGTGGAAGGAGTTTCGTACACGGTGGCGGTGAGCAATGGCGGAGATGTCAGTGCGATTGCTGGCGCGCAGATGTCTGCCGATAGCGCCGCATCATCGGCTGCCCCAGTCGCAACTGGCGGTGATCCAGTGTCTGCCCCACTGGCTGGCACTGTGGTGAAGCTGCTGGTTCAACCCGGGCAGCAAGTCAGCGAAGGTGAAGCGATAGTGGTCCTTGAGGCAATGAAAATGGAAACCTCGGTGAGCGCACCAAAAGCCGGTCAAATCGTCGAGTTGCGAGCAAAGAGTGGTGACAGCGTCGCGGTTGGCGATGTGTTGCTAACCCTGGTTTAAGGAGTCGCCGAGAATGGAAAATCTAATCAGTTTATGGGCCAGTTCCGGTCTGGCGCAGATGCAATCCGGGCAGTTAATTATGATGCTTGTCGGCCTGGGTCTGCTGTTTCTGGCAATCAGCAAGGGCTTTGAGCCGCTGCTGCTGGTGCCGATAGGCTTCGGTACGATTTTGGCCAATATTCCCGGTGCCGGATTTGACGCGGCACCAGTCTACGACGCGCTGGGACATCTCGAGAGCCCCGGCGGACTACTCTACTATATCTACCACGCTGGTATTGAGACTGGATTGTTTCCACTGGTTATCTTTATGGGTGTCGGTGCGATGACTGATTTTGGTCCGCTGCTGGCTAACCCGAAGACCCTACTTTTGGGGGCTGCGGCTCAGGTGGGTATTTTTACCACCATACTGGGTGCAGTGGCATTGAGCCACTTCGGGATTCTCGATTTCAGTATTCGTGAAGCGGCTTCAATCGGTATTATCGGTGGCGCCGATGGCCCCACTGCGATCTTTGTCACCAGTAAATTGGCGCCGGATCTGCTCGGCGCTATTGCTGTGGCTGCCTATTCCTATATGGCCCTGGTGCCGATTATTCAGCCGCCTATCATGCGCGCATTGACTACCCCGGCCGAACGACAGATCAGAATGGAGCAGCTGCGCCCGGTGACAAAAGCCGAGCGAATTGTGTTTCCGCTCTCGCTGTTAGTCCTAGTGGCGTTGTTGCTACCGGATGCGGCGCCGCTATTGGGTATGTTCTGTTTTGGTAATCTGATGCGCGAAAGTGGTGTGGTTAATCGCCTGAGCGACACTGCGCAAAATGCATTGATCAACATAGTGACAATTTTTCTTGGTTTGGGTGTGGGTTCTAAAATGAGTGCTGAGAAGTTCCTAAACCCGGAAACCATGGGTATTTTAGCTCTGGGCGCGGTGGCATTTTGTATCGGTACAGCTTCCGGTGTACTGATGGCCAAGTTGATGAATAGCGTATCCAAACACAAGGTCAATCCACTGATTGGCGCTGCGGGTGTTTCCGCTGTGCCTATGGCTGCGCGAGTGGCCAACAAAGTGGGTCTTGAGGCCAACTCCCAAAATTTCCTGTTGATGCACGCGATGGGACCCAATGTTGCTGGCGTGATTGGTTCTGCAGTGGCGGCGGGTGTCATGATTAATCTTGTGAGTGGCATGTAGTGGGACCGGTTGAAACTATTATTGTCGATAAGCTCAGCGGTCAATTTTCTCCTCAGTTGTTAGAGGTCACCAACGAGAGCTTTATGCACTCGGTACCGCCCGGATCAGAGAGCCATTTTAAGGTGGTGCTGGTGAGCGATCAGTTTACTGGTAAGCGTCAGGTTCAGCGTCACCAGGCTATTTATGCCGTGCTTGCCGATCAGTTGGCCGGCCCTGTTCATGCGTTGGCGTTGCACACCTTCGATGCGGCTGAGTGGGAGGCCAATCAAGGTGGTGCTCCAGCCTCGCCTTCCTGCCTCGGCGGCAGCAAAACCGACTGACTTCTGATCGGTTGTTGCTCAAGATCGCGGCTTTATCTTCAAAATAGCCAGTTCATCGCATAAAAATCCCTATTCGCCGATAATGATTGGAGCTTGTCAGTGATCTTGCGGACACTATAGCCTCGTAATTCTATAAGTTGGAAAGACCTTTCTCTTTCCGTTAAAAGAGTGGAGCTTAATAGGGGGCTTAAATAGTGAGATCATTCAAACATTTGGTGATGTACAGTGCTGTTGCTGGGGTGATTGCTTCTCAGGCGTTCGCGCAAGATGAAGGGATTGATGAGGTAGTTGTCACTGGTATTCGTGCCAGTTTGGCTGCTGCAGTTGATATTAAACGAGAAAATGTGGGTGTCGTTGAGGCTATTACCGCTGAAGATATGGGTAAATTCCCTGATGGTAATTTGGCTGAGGCTCTAGCGCGCGTAGTAGGCGTGGCTATCGACCGTAGCAACATTGAGGGGTCTAAGATTGCGGTGCGTGGGTTTGGGCCAGAGTTCAACCTAGTAACCCTTAATGGCCGGCAGATGCCGACTGTGCCGGGTCGTTACAATGGTGGCCGTTCTTTTGACTTTGGTGATATCTCCGCTCACGGTTTTGAGTCCGTTCAAGTATTCAAAACGCCGTCGGCGACACTGCCAACTGGTGGTATAGGCTCTACGGTTAATATCGTAACATCTAAGCCACTTAACGCTCCTGGATTTAAGGCTGCTGCAAGCTTTGCTGCAGTCGATGATTCCACTAACCCTGATGATGGCATGGATTCAGAAATGGATTTGATCGTCAGCAATACTTTTTTTGATGATACGGTTGGCATTTCCTTGTCAGCCTCACACTCGGAGCGTACTAATCGTGAAGAGGGTCTTCAGGAGACGACTTGGTTCGAAAATGTCCTTGGCAGAGCTCTGCCAGATGCTTTTATTGATACCTCAGCTAATCTGCGTGCCGACGGTGTAACCTTTACGCCAGAAAAAGCAGGGTTCCAGATCAAAGACAATAATCGTGTCAGAGACAATGCGCAGCTAACTATGCAGTTCAGCCCGGCTGAAAACTTCACTGCTACTTTGGATTACACTTATTCGAATCTGGACTTTCAAACTGAGGGTAATACGTTCGGTGTTTATCTTGGAGGCTGGAACGTATCGGCCGCCACAGCCAATGAAAATGGTGTGAT
>JGI20152J14361_10001697_pt1 | contig 14101 bp, 8 predicted proteins | sample COG_02_FD_14361 | JGI IMG/M metagenome (IMG submission 14361)
CTGATTACTACCGGCACCAACTACCGTCTTAGTCCGAAGACGTTCAGTCATGCAGGTGCAGAAAAGCTCAACCCCAATGAGTTTCCACATGAGGCTGTTTCTGCCCGGATGCAGACAGCTCATGACTTAGGCTTTGCCGAGCTCAAAGAAAGACACCTCAAGGATTATCAGAACCTCTTCGGTCGCATCTCGGTCAACCTAAATTCAACACCGACAAGTGATCCGACTCATATTCTTCTCGAAAAATATCAAAAAGGGGACAGGGACAACTGGCTTGAAGAACTGATGTTCCAGTACGGCCGCTACCTGCTCATTTCGAGCTCACGTCAAAACAGCTTACCCGCTAACTTGCAGGGAGCCTGGAGTCAGGATTTTTACACGCCGTGGTCGGGAGGCTTTTGGCATAACATCAATGTGCAGATGAATTACTGGGGCGCGATGAGCACCAACTTGGCCGAATGTTTCGAGGCCTATATTGGCTTTTTTGAGGCGTATCTCCCCATCGCACAGCAGCACGCCACCGACTACGTGCGTAAGCACAATCCGAGTCAGCTCAACAAAGGTGACGATAACGGCTGGATCATTGGCACCGGAGCGAACGCCTACCATATTCCTAGTGCCGGGGGGCATTCCGGCCCGGGCACTGGCGGATTTACCGCCAAGCTCCTGGTTGATTATTATCAGTTTACGCAGGATCAAGAATACCTGGAAGAGGTCGCCTATCCGGCGATGCTCTCCCTGAGCAAGTTTTACTCCAAGGTGCTGGTTCCGCATGACGATCTGTTGCTGGTTGAGCCGTCCGCCTCTCCAGAACAGACGGCAACCCCCGAGCAGGTGAAGGGTCTGCCGGGCCATCTGCAAGGAGGGAGAAATTACATTACTGCCGGCTGCACCTTCGATCAGGGGTTTGTATGGGAAAGCTATTCCGACACCCTGGCACTGGCGGATACGCTGGGCAGCGAAGATCCGTTCCTCGATACGATCCGCGAGCAGGTCACCCAGCTTGATCCGATCCTGATCGGTGCCGACGGCCAGATTAAGGAATATCGCGAGGAGAATAATTACAGCGATATCGGTCAGGAACGACACCGCCACATCTCACATCTCTGCCCGCTCTTTCCGGGAACCTTGATCAATTCAGAGCACGGGGACTGGATGCAGGCTGCAAGTCACACGCTCGACCTGCGCGGCAACAGAACCACCGGTTGGGCACTGGCGCACCGCATGAACTGCCGCGCCCGACTCGGTGAGGGCGATCAGGCACATGAAGCTTATCAGCGTTTCATCATCGAACGCACAGCTACCAATCTCTGGGCGCTGCATCCTCCCTTCCAGATCGACGGCAGCCTCGGCACCATGGCTGGTGTCGCGGAAATGCTTCTGCAAAGCCATGACGGTGCGATCAAAATCTTACCGGCCCTGCCAAAGGCGTGGAACACCGGACATTTTGACGGTCTCGTAGCTCGAGGAAATTTTGTGATCTCTGCTAAATGGAAAAATGGCAAAGCAACAGAGCTTTCCATCCTGTCTCGCAGCGGCGGCGAATGCCGAATTGCTTACCCCGGTATCGGCAAGGCGACCATCACAGACAGCAGTGGAAACGAGGTCAAGGTCACCCGTAACGGCAAAGACCAGATCACCTTCGCATCCTCTGTCGGGGATACGTATGTTGCCGAATTCCGGTAGGAGCCGAAAGCACCTATCAGGCAGGTTAATTTACAGAAGAGCCTACATTATATAAAAATATGTTTGAACGAGTTACATTGTTGTCCGCGCTGACCTGTGCGTTGTTGTCGCAGGCACAGGCGGGTGTTGCCTCAGAACCGGTAGCGCCTACTGTCGTACGCGGGCAGGTCGCCCGCACCGAGCTTCCGACCGGAAAAGACCTCGGTGCCATCTGGTTTATCGGCGATTCGATCACCCAGAGCAACGCTGACGGCGATGCCAACGGCTCGCCGCGTAAATCGCTCAAGCCAGAGTCCGCTGAATCAGCTGACGCACCTCTGTTTCCTGGTAAGAAATGCGATTTTCGTGGCTATGATCGCTACGATCATGTGAAGACCGCAAAGGGGAGTTTCTCGATTGTTTGTCCAAAGAATGCAGCCCCGGGAAAACCTTGGCTATGGCGCAGCCTCTATTGGGATGCCATTAAGCGATTCAGCAATACGGATCTTCAATTGGTCGATCAGGGGTATCACGTCGTGCTCGCTCACGGTGATGTTTCCGGACATCCCCGTGGTAATGCCAATATTGATGGAGCCTACGAGTTGCTGACACAGGAGTATGGATTCTCGAAAAAATGTTCGATGGCATCGATGAGTCGAGGAACCTTGTCTCTCTTCCGCTGGGCGACAGAGAATCCGGAAAAGGTGGAAAGCATCTATGTGGATAACGGGGTTTGCAACGTATTGAGCTGGCCAGCTGGCAAACCCGTTCCTGGCAACCACTCCATCGGTAGTGGCAATCGTAAATCCTGGACGCTCTTCAAGCAGCAGTTCGGCTATGCCACGGACGCAGAGGCCCTCAAAACCAAGCAAAGCCCGATTGATCTGTTAGAACCTCTGGCCAAAGCTGGCGTGCCGATTCTGATGGTTTGCGGAAGTAAAGACCCTGCGGTGCCTTACGAGGAAAACGACGCCATCATGGAGCAACGCTATCAGGCGCTCGGTGGTTCCATTGAAGTGATTGTGGAGAACAAGGGCCACTCCCACGGGATGAAAGATCCGACACCCGTACTCGAATTTATTAAAAAGAACACAAATACAAAAAAATAAGCAAATGATGAGCAAATACAACATGCAGAAAAGTCGACTTTTTAGGGGTTGGAAGCTTTGGGTGACTATCCTTCCAATGTTTGGAAGTGTTGCGATGGCCGGGTTCTTTTCCTCATCGGTCGAGCTCTATGTGAGCCCAGCGGGTAGCGATACGAATTCGGGGAGCCAAGGCAAACCGGTGGCCTCGTTGGCGCGCGCCCGCGATCTGGCTCGTCCGCAGGCTGGAAATAAAGCCGTCACCGTGCATGTGGCCGATGGCATGTATTATTTGCCCGAAACACTGGTCTTTACACCGGCGGATTCCGGCTCTGAAAAGAGACCCGTGGTTTACAAGGCGGACAACGAGGGCGGGGCGGTGCTGAGTGGCGGCTCCAAGCTCGATCTCAACTGGACCGCATATAAAGATGGAATCTTCCAGGCAAAGACGTCGGCAGGGTTGGAAATTGACCAGCTCTTCATCAACGAAACGGCGCAGCGGATGGCGCGCTATCCAAACTATGATCCCGAAAAGAAAACGGTCGCCTACCAAGGCTATGCCGTAGATGCCTTTTCCAAAGAGCGGGCGGCCAACTGGGCCGATCCGACCGGCGGCTATATCCACGCCATGCACCTGCACCGGTGGGGGGGCTATCATTACCGCATCACTGGCAAAGATACCAAGGGCGAGGTGACCTATGAGGGCGGCTGGCAGAACAATCGCCAGATGGGGATGCACAAGAAATTCCGTATGGTGGAGAACATCTTTGAGGAACTCGACGCTCCTGGAGAGTGGTTTCACAATGCCAAGACATCCATGCTCTATTACATGCCGACCGCAGGTATCGATATGGCAAATGCCAAGGTAGAGGTGGTGCGCCTCCGACATCTGGTCGAATTCCAGGGCACGCAGGCAGCGCCAGTGAAATTCATCAGCCTGCAGGGCTTTACGGTCCGCCACGCCGCACGGACCTTCATGGATTGCAAGGAGCCATTGCTACGCTCGGACTGGGCGATTTATCGCGGCGGGGCCTTCCTGCTGACCGGAACCGAGGATGTGAGTATTCTCGATTGCGAATTTGATCGAGTCGGCGGCAACGCCGTATTCGTCAACAACTACAATCGCCGGGTCAAAGTCGCGGGCTGCCACATCCACGATACGGGCGCCAGTGGAGTCTGCTTTGTGGGGGACCCCAAGGCCGTGCGCGATCCGCTTTTTGAATACAATGAGGTCAACGACCTTTCAAAAATTGACCGGACGCCGGGGCCGAAAACCGATAACTATCCCGCCGATTCAATCGTCGAGGACTGTCTGATTCACGGCATCGGACGGGTGGAGCGGCAGCCTGCCGCCGTGCAGATTTCCATGGCGCAGGGCATCACCGTGCGCGATGTCTCTATCTACGACTGTGCCCGCTCAGGCATTAACGTGAGCGAAGGCACCTGGGGCGGACACCTGATCGAAGGCTGTGACGTCTTCGACACCGTGCTGGAGACGAAGGACCACGGCTCGTTCAACTCCTGGGGACGCGACCGCTATTGGCGCAGCGATGTCACGCCGACACAAGAGGCGGTCGACCAGGATCCGAAGCTTCCGTTTCTGGATGCTGTAAAAACCACGGTCATCCGCAACAGTCGCTGGCGCTGTGACCACGGCTGGGATATCGATCTGGATGACGGATCGAGCAACTACGACATCTACAACAACCTGCTGTTGGCGAAGGGGCTCAAACTACGTGAGGGCTTTCGCCGCCATGCTTGGAACAATGTGGTCGTGAACAACGGCCTGCACCCGCACGTCTGGTATGAGGGGAACAACGATCAGGTGTATGGAAATATTTTGATGTCTCAACACCGTCCCGCACGCATCCTGCGACCCAATGCGGATAGCGCCCGAGTCGACCAGAACCTGTATTTCGTTGCCAATGAGTCCAGAGTCAAAGCGGCTTCGGACAAGCTGGGATGGGATAAGAATTCGATCTTCGGTGACCCGCAATTTGTTGACCCGTCCAGCGGCGATTTTCGCGTTAAGGAGGGCTCGCCCGCCTTCGATATCGGGTTCAAAAATTTCCCGATGAATCAGTTCGGGGTGAAAAAGCCCTCGCTCAAGAAGATTGCCCGCACTCCGCTGCTACCCACCCTGGGATTTGCGAAAGCAAAGGCGAAGCCGCAAGCCTCTAAAAAAGCGCCCGTGGCTGACGTGTCCCTCTTCCAGCTCGTCTGGCTCGGGGCGACTCTCCAGACACTGGAAGGCGAAGAATTCTCTGCCTATGGCGTGAGTCAAGAAGACGGCGGAGTGGTGCTGACGGAGGTCTCTAAGGATTCCGAGGCGGCTCGACGCGGTTTGGAAGACGGCGATGTCGTGCAGCAGATCAATGGAACCGCTGTCCGCACCAGTGATGCGCTTCTGCAGGCCTGTTCCCTCGCTGGAAGCAAACCGCTCACACTCAAGATCGTTCGCAATCAGCAGGCAAAGGAAGTCGTGATCGCGCAGCATGCCTGGGTGCAACTGGAAACTGCGACGGTAGCAAACGAGTTTAAGGGGCTACCCGTTCCGGCAGCACGGACGCGCACCCTTTCCTCCAGCACGAAAACGGGGAACGATCCGCTCAACTCTTTGGTCGACGGACAACTCGCCAATAGCTACGGCCCCGTCTTCGCGAATGGTGTCCGCAATGGCGGCTACAAGATGGATCTGGGTAGCGTGCAAACGGTATCGGCGATCCGTAGTTGGTCGTGCCAGCATGCAAAACGTGGCGCACAGCGGCTGACGCTCTACGGCAGTGCATCAGATCAGGATCCCGGCTGGAATGCTGACAAATGGACGCCGATTGGCAGCATTGATACCCGTGGCAATCAAGGGGCATTCTTCGAGGCCGCCTCCCTACAGGCCGCCGACAGCGAGTCGCTCGGAAAATTCCGCTGGATACTCTGGAAGGTGGCCCCCGTCACTTCCGCAACTGGCGGCGAACATACCGCGTTTCAGGAATTGCAGGTGAAATGTGTCCGCGACAACAGTAGCACCAGCACCAACAGCAAAGCCACGCTCAAGAAAGAATCCATCGAGGACTACACTGCGCGCATGCAATGGTTTGTGGAGGCCAATTACGGGATGTTCATTCACTTTGGTCTCTATTCGCAACTTGGCGGCGTGTGGAAGGGCGAGCAGGTCCGTGGCTATGCGGAATGGATTCAGGGCAAGGCCAATATCGATCGACACGAATACGCGCAGCTTTCCCAAACCTTTAATCCGGTCCAGTTCGACGCTGATTTCATTGTTCGGACGGCAAAGGAGGCTGGGATGACCTATCTGGTGATCACCGCCAAGCACCATGAGGGCTTCTGCCTCTGGGATAGTCAATATACCGATTTCGATGTCGCCAATACACCCTTTAAAGCACGCGACCTCCTCGCTGAACTCAGCCAGGCCTGCAAGACTCACGGAATTAAATTCGGGCTGTATTATAGCATCATTGACTGGAATCATCCGTCCCAGAAGCGCCCCTCTGAACTAGGGAAGAAGGGGGTGCCGGGGAAAACGGTCATGGTGGACAATCGGAAACAGGAGTACGTTGCTTATCAAACGAACCAAGTCTTAGAGCTGATCAAGGACTATGATCCTGCCTTAATATGGTTTGATGCCGACTGGGCAAACTGGTGGACAATGCAGGACGGCATTGAGCTCTACAACGCCATCCGGGATGCAAGCCCCAGTATTATCGTCAACAACCGTGTCGCCAAACGCGCTGGTTTTGAATTGGACTTCGTCACTCAGGAACAGCACCACTTCAAGGGAGCCTTCCCGAAGCACTGGGAAGGTTGCTACACGATGAACAAATCGTGGGGCTATAAAAAACATGATACGAACTGGAAGAGTGCCCAAATTGTTTATGGCAAGCTCAAGGATATCAATGAAAAGGGCGGAAATCTTCTACTGAACGTCGGCCCCGACGGCAGCGGCCAGGTTCAGCCCGAAGCGTTCGCCATCCTGAAGCAAACTGCGGAATTGATGAAAGCGACACCGATCCGTAAGACTATACCGCAGGTCACCAAGATGCCCGGCATTCAGGCGAAACAACCAAAGAAACAATCAAATAAACAAAAGAATGATGGAGTATAAATCAATAATTACAGGAGCGATGCTCTCTTTGAGTTTCGTGAGTGCCTTTGCGGCTAACAGCCTTCAGGCGGTTGACTTGTATGTCAGCCCCGCGGGCAGTGATGCCTTTGTGGGCACCTCGCAGCAAAAATCCGTCGCCTCGCTTGCGAAAGCACGTGATCTGGCGCGCCCGTATGCAGGGAAGACAGCGGTGACGGTGCATGTCGCCGACGGCGTCTATTACCTGCCCGAAACCTTGACCTTCGCTTCGCAGGATTCTGGTTCTGAAAAGAACCCCGTGGTTTACAAGGCGGACAACGAGGGCGGGGCAGTGCTGAGTGGCGGCTCCAAGCTTGAGCTTGAATGGCAGCCCTACCGCGATGGAATCTTTCAGGCGAAGACGCCGCAAGGTATAGAGATCGACCAGCTCTTCATCGATAGTAAGGCGCAACGGATGGCGCGCTACCCGAACTACGATCCCAAAAAGAAAACGGCCGCCTATCAGGGCTACAGCGCCGATGCCTTTTCCAAGGAGCGGGCGGCCAACTGGGCTGATCCAACGGGCGGGTATATCCATGCGATGCACAAATCCCAGTGGGGCGGCTATCACTACCGCATCACCGGCAAGGACGCCGAGGGCGAGGTCACGTATGAAGGCGGCTGGCAGAACAACCGCCAGATGGGAATGCACAAGAGCTACCGCATGGTGGAGAACATCTTTGAGGAACTCGACGCAGCGGGAGAGTGGTTCCACAATGCTAAGACCTCTACACTCTATTACATGCCGGACGCTGGCGTGGATATCGCGGACGCCAAGGTAGAGGTGGTACGCCTCCGACATCTGATCGAACTCCAAGGAACGCAGGCAGCGCCGGTTAAATTCATCAGCCTGCAGGGCTTTACCGTGCGCCACGCCGCCCGAACTTTCATGGATTGCAAAGAGCCATTGCTGCGCTCGGACTGGGCGATTTATCGCGGCGGGGCCTTCCTGCTAACCGGAACCGAGGATGTCAGCATTCTTGATTGTGAGTTTGATCAGGTCGGCGGCAATGCGGTTTTTGTTAACAACTACAACCGTCGCACACTCGTGAAGGGCTGCCACATCCACGACACGGGCGCCAGCGGGGTCTGTTTTGTGGGAGACCCGAAGGCCGTCCGGAATCCGCTTTTTGAATACAACGAGACACAGCACCTGTCGGAAATTGACCTGACACCGGGGCCGAAAACTGACAATTACCCGGCTGACTCAACGGTCGAGGACTGTCTGATTCACGGCATCGGCAGCGTTGAAAAACAGCCTGCCGGAGTGCAGATTTCCATGGCGCAGGGCATCACCGTGCGCGATGTCTCCATCTACGACTGTGCCCGCTCAGGCATTAACGTGAGCGAAGGCACTTGGGGCGGCCATCTGATCGAAGGCTGTGACGTGTTTGATACCGTGCTAGAGACGCATGACCACGGCTCGTTCAACTCCTGGGGCCGCGACCGCTTCTGGCACATTAAAGAAGCGTCGGCAAAACAGGTCGCCGAACTGTCCCTGCTGGATGCGGTCGAAACGTCGGTCATCCGCAACAGCCGCTGGCGCTGTGACCACGGCTGGGACGTCGATCTAGACGACGGGTCGAGCAACTACGATATCTACAACAACCTGCTGCTGGCGAAGGGGCTCAAACTGCGTGAAGGCTTCCGCCGCCATGCGTGGAACAATGTGATCGTGAACAACGGTCTGCACCCGCACGTTTGGTATGTTGGGAACGGCGATGAGGTATCTGGCAATATTTTGATGTCTCAACACCGTCCCGCACGTATGAAACGACCGAATGCGGATAGCGCCCGAGTTGACCAGAACCTGTTTTTCGTTGCCGATGCGTCGACGGTCAAAGCGACTTCGGACAAGCTGGGATGGGACAAAAATTCGATCTTCGGCGATCCGCAATTTGTTCACCCGGCCAGCGGCGATTTTCGCGTCAAGGAAGGCTCGCCCGCCTTTGATATCGGATTCAAAAATTTCCCGATGGATCAGTTCGGGGTGAAAAAGCCCGCGCTCAAAAAGATTGCCCGCACGCCACAACTTCCCACCCCAGTCCTTGCGAAAGCAAAAGCGAAGCGGGCTTCTAACAAAGCACGCGAGGCAACGCGGCCTGCCAAGCCGTTGGTCTGGCTCGGCGCTAGTCTGCAGGCTTTGAGCGGCGAAGCGTTTTCCGCATACGGCGTTGGTAAAGAAGAGGGCGGAGTGGTGTTGACGCAGGTTGCAAAGAATTCTGAGGCGGCTCAACAAGGTTTGAAAGAAGGAGACGTGGTGCAACAGGTCAATGGAAAGGCCGTCCGCACTAGTGATGCGCTCTTGCAAGCCTGTGCACGCGCTGGAAAGAAACCGCTCACGCTCAAGATCGTCCGCGATCAGCAGGCAAAGAAAATCACTGTGCAAGCATCGAACAGTGGACTATGAAAAATATGAAAATAAAGCTAAATGTATTGATCACCTCGATGGTGATTGCCTTGCCGTTTGCCGGCATGGCCGATGTGCGGCCCGCGGCTCTGTTCACCGATGGTATGGTGATCCAGCGCGAAACGAAGGCACCCGTATGGGGAACCGCTGATGTGGGCGAAAAAGTCACCGTTAGCGCAAGCTGGGGTAAAACCGCGGCCGCGACCGCCGATGCATCCGGTAAATGGAGCGTGAAGCTCCAGACGCCCTCAGCAGGCGGGCCGCACACCCTGACGATCAACGGCAACAATACGGTTGAGATCAAAGATGTGCTCTCGGGTGAAGTCTGGTTCTGCTCGGGGCAGTCGAACATGGACTTTGAAATGAAGAGGTTGGCCGTGGCGTCACCCAAGCGCACCACGCCGGAACACGTTCCCGCGGCAAACTATATAAAGAAGGAGATGGAAACGGCGAAGGATAACCTGTTACGGCAATTTACCGTGACAAAGGCGACGTCGCCATTTGAGCCGCTGACGACCCTCGCGGGCAGTTGGATCGACTCTTCGCTTCAACATAATCCTGATTTTTCGACCACCGCCTATTTCTTTGGGCGCGAGTTGCGCAAAGAGCTCAACGTTCCAGTCGGCTTGATTAAATGCGCCTGGGGCGGCACCAAGGTCGAGCCTTGGATTCCGGCAGAGGCATTCCAGCAGGATAAGGAAATGGCCGCCTATTACGACGACATCCGGTGCGATCTTGAAAATAAAAGAGCATCATGGGATCCGAAGCAGGCCGAAATAGACCACCAGGCCGCGGTTAAACGTTGGGACGCCAAGAAAAGAGGGCGAAAGCCCAAAAAAGCATCTGAGCCGAAAGCAGACCAGCAGTTCCCCTCAACGCTCTTTAACGCCATGGTCAACCCGGTGGTTCCGTATGCGATTCGCGGCACGATCTGGTATCAGGGCGAGTCCAATGCCGGTCATAATACCCTTCAGTATGAAACCAATTTCCGGACGATGATCGGCGCATGGCGCGAGCAGTGGGGGCAGGGCGACTTTCCGTTTTATTTCGTTCAACTGGCGAACTATCGGGGGCGCTCGCGGGCGAACTACCAGCCTCCCGCAGCGGTGCCGGTTGAGTATCACGGTTGGCCTTCGATCTGCGATCAGCAACGCCGGACGCTCGGTCTGAAAAACACTGGCATGGCCGTGCTGAGTGATATCGGCGAACCCGCTGACGTCCATCCGCACAATAAAATGGATGTCGGCAAGCGTCTGGCGCTGTGGGCGTTGAAGAATGATTATAATCAGAAGGTATCTGTTTGCAGCGGCCCGCTCTATAGGCGCCACATCATTAAAGGCGATCAAGTGTTCATCCAGTTTGATTCGGCTGGTTCCGGGCTGATGCCTGGTTCAAAAGTCGGGCTGTCCGATACGCAGGCAACGGATGAAGCGCTCAATTATTTCCAAATTTGCGGTGCAGACCGTCAGTGGCAGTGGGCGACTGTTGAAATTACGGGCAAGGACACGATCGCGGTGTCTCACCCAGACGTCGCGAATCCAACGGTGGTGCGCTATGCATGGTCGGAGAACGCTGAATCGGCCAATCTGTATAACAAAGAAGGCCTGCCAGCCTCCATCTTCACCACGGAGGCTGAAATTCCATCCGAGGCAGACGTAGTGGCTCCTTCGAAAGCGAAACCTGTTGCCGAGAAGTCGCTGAAGAAGGGTGACCGGATTGTCTTTCTCGGGGATTCGATTACCCAGTTGGGGGTCAAGCAGGATGGCTATGTCACCTTGACGTCGCAGGCCATTGCAAAGGCCTTCCCTGATCTGGGAATTGAGGTCGTTGGTGCTGGCAAAAGCGGCCATAAGGTTCCGGATTGTCAGAAGCGCCTCGACCGCGATGTCCTCCAAAAGAAACCCTCAGGCTAATTTAGATCCTCGCATACAAAAAATCGGCATGCATCAGCGTTTGAGTGATGAGCAGGTTCGTGCGCTTGCCACCGAAATAGTGGAGCAAGTGAAGGCGCGTGGTCCGTTTCTTTCGCTTTCCGAATTCATGAACCGACGACTGTCGTCGGATCGATCACTGGCGAGGGTTGGGGCCGTCGAGGCGGCTCTGAATGAGTTAGCCAGTCGGGGATCTGGAAATCCTAAAAACCCTTTCGCGGACATCCAGAGTTACTTTACGGAGACAGTGACAGTGCCGCCTGGGGTGACTTATCCTTTTGTTGAGGCGGCAGAAGGTAACATCGCATATGGGTTCCCTGGTTGGATGCGCCAAGCAGATGTTCTGAGGCCCATCGCACCAATACTGTCCGCACGAGATGATACATTTGTCATTCGCGCTTACGGCGAGAGTAAAGACCCGCTGACGGGGAAAGCACAAGCGGGCGCGTGGTGTGAAGCGGTCTTGCAACGACGGGCGGACTACGTTGATGCTATTAATGACGAGGCGATCATTCTTCCTAGTGAGGCAACACTCACATCTGAGATCAACAAACGTTTCGGTCGTCGTTTTGTGATCTTGTCTTTTCGCTGGCTGTCGAAGGATGAAGTTTAACCCAAGGGAGTATCACATTTTGAATCTACGAACATTACTTTTAAATTCTGCTTTTCTCAGTGCTCTGTTGCTGGCGACCTCTTCAGCTTCTGCTGAGCGTGTCGCACGTATCATGTATTATGGTGCTTCGAAAGCTGCGCCGAAAACTGCTGTTGCTTACGATGAGAGTGGAGCGTCTCAAGTAGTTGAATTGGGCCGGCATCACTTCTCGGATTCGTTTGAAATCCCGTCTGGAGATATTGTTTTAAAATTCGTCTCTAAAGAATTACCCGTGGGCCAGCCTGTGCCGGAGGCTGCGCCGCAATTGAAGATACCCAAAAAGTGGAAGAAGGTGCTCATCATGGTTTCCGAAGATCTGGAGAATACTGTGTTTCCGATTACACTCAATGCGATCGACGCCAGTGATGATGTCTTTGGACCTGGAGAGTTACTCTTTATCAATTTCTCCGAGATCGGAGTCTTTGGCATGGTGGGCGATAAGAAATTGCTGCTCAAGCCCAAGATGTCTGCATTGATTTCCAATCCCGCTACGAAACGAGAAGATTATGATGTGCAGTTAGATTCGGTTGAGAGCACGATCGAGACACGCCGATGGTTGCTTCGTCAAACGTGGCGTCACCAACCTAAGCAGCGTTACGTGGCTTTTGTTCTGCCGATGCCCAAGCCGAGAGTCGCAAAGATTTATGCGACGCCGATACGGGATTTCTAGGCGTATTTTATATTAGACTCACATGGAACGTGCGACATATATAGAAAAAACGAATGAAGCGATTATTAGAACTTTCACTTTTCTTTGTATGCTTAAGCACCAGCATCTTCGCCGGAGAACCCACTATTCAAACGATTCTGCTGTGGCCGGACACCCCGCCTGGGGCGATGGCCGGTGATACCGAGAGGGCGACTCGTATCGCCGATGCGATTAAGGATGGCTCGTATCAAGTGCCTCAAAAGAATCGTCGTGACATTCGCGTGCCGTCAATCGATGTCTATCTGCCGCCCAAAAAGGACGCCAATGGTGTCGCAATGGTGATCTTCTGTGGTGGTGGCTATGGCGCGGTTTGTATCGCCTCAGAGGGGCGACCAATGCGGCAGTTTTTGAACGACAACGGAATCGCCGTCTTTATGGTCAGCTATCGTTGCAGCCCGTTCAATCATCCTATTCCGTTATGGGATGCTCAACGCGCGCTGCGTATCGTCCGCAGTCGAGCCCAGGAGTTTGGTGTCGATGCTAATAAAATAGGCGCAATGGGATTCTCTGCCGGAGGGCATGAAGCATCGACCTTGAGTGTGCATTACGATGAGCCGTTTGGATATCAACCGATTGATGCGATCGATCAAGTCAGTGCGCGTCCCGACTTTAGCTGCCTGATCTACCCAGTGATATCGATGCGGCCAGCGTATACGCATGGCGGCAGTTGCCGTAATTTACTCGGCGCAAATCCTTCTGAAGCATTACGTGCCAAGCTTTCCAATGATGAGCAGGTGGATCAGCAGACGCCACCCGCATTCCTAGTGCATGGAACGGCTGATAACGCGGTCAAACCAGAGAATTCAAAGCGTTACCACGAAGCTTGTATCAAAAATGGAGTGCCCACGAAACTAGTCCTTGTTGAAGGTGGCATGCATGGCCCTGCGATTCTTAACGGGCAGCCCGCAATTCGTAAGACCAAAGATCCGTATGCCGACTCGATGATTCAATGGATTAACGATCTGTTTGATCAATAATTAATGTTGAGCGCTTAATCAGCCTTCAGAATGCCCTTGCGATAGGCCTTGTTGATCGCTGCCGGGATGGTATGCATTTTTAGAAAATTAGACGGAACAAAGCGGAGAGGGGCATCGCGATGGGGCGCACCCTGAATCAAACGGATCGTAATGCCATCCCCTTAGATCGACCATGGTTGGATGATCCGCAAGCAGCAGAAGGTGATCGAATCTCTCTTGGAGGAGAACCAATTTTGAGATTTGGTTCGGTTCAGTGTGCGTTTCACGTTTCATCGACCACGCGTTTGGAGTTGATCTGATATCGATTTCGCTAATCTAAGTGTCTACGAATTGAAAATACGAACTTCGTGTTACCGGATCGAGGTGGGATTTTACATAAAGGCCTTATTCCGAGATGTTTGGAATAAGGCCGATACGAATTCGTATTTGAATCAAAATGGCATCCCGTAGGGGATTCGAACCCCTGTTGCCTGGATGAAAACCAGGTGTCCTAGACCGGGCTAGACGAACGGGACGTGATGCGAAGCCCCGGAA
>JGI20152J14361_10001706_pt1 | contig 14056 bp, 11 predicted proteins | sample COG_02_FD_14361 | JGI IMG/M metagenome (IMG submission 14361)
CCGATGCCGATCCCGCCATGCGAGACCTTTGGCAGTGGCATTCCGTGGAAGAGATGGAACATAAGGCCGTGGCCTTTGATGTCTACCGAGCCATAGGTGGTACAGAGAAAATGCGGCGCGCTGCCATGCGTCGCAGCACCTTATTTCTCACCTGGGATATTCTCCATGGCGTGCGCCATATTCTAAAGTGCGACGGCAAACTTTGGAGTCCGAAAGTCTGGTTCTCAGGAGTCCGTTTTTTGTTTGGTAAGCGGGGCATATTGCGTGATACTTGGGCCCCTTATAAGGCGTTCTTCCGCGAGGACTTTCATCCTTGGCAAGAGGATACCAGTGACTTGATTACTCAGTGGGAATTGCGGCAGAGTCATTAAGTTCCACAAAAATACTTTAAAGTGCGGGAAAATAGCTTAAAAGCCGCCAAAACATGCTAAAAACGTCAATGCATATTAAATGGGGAATAGGTTGAATGTGGGCTGTTAACGATCAAAGCAGGGTCGCTGCGCTTGTATTGCTCGCGTCAATGGCTACGGCTTTCACTTTACCGTCCGTTGCCGATAGTTATGAACCTGAGGCCCTTAAAAGCGGTCGCGTGGACCCCAGCCTGCATCTCCAGCAGGGCAGTAATCAGCAGGTCGCACAAAAAATCAATGAGGTTATCTACAAGGCCACCGGCTTTGGCAATACCTTTATGGTGGTTACCAACGAAGGCAATGTGATTATCGATACTTCTTTGCCAGCCATGGCGCCCAAGCATAAGCAGCTATTGACCGCGGTAAGTGATGAGCCGGTACACTCGATTATTATTACCCATGGCCACGGCGATCACACCGGCGGTGTGGCACTGTGGCGAGAGCCCCAGACCAAGGTCATTGCCCAGCAGAATATGGTTGAGTTCCTCAACTATCAAAAGCGCTTGGGCAAACTATTTATGCAGCGCAACAGCGCGCAGTTTGGTTTTGATTTGATTGAAGAGGACGAGCCGTCGTCCACAACCAGTCAGAGCGCTGGCGTCAATATGTTGCCCAACACCTTATTTGATCGGCGCCTGCACTTTACTCTTGGCAGCGAACAGTTTGAAATCCTCCACACCCCAGCGGAAACCTACGATGCTCTGACTGTGTGGATGCCGGAATACAAAGCCGCTTTTGTCGGCGATCTTTTTTACCGTTCATTTCCCAACATCTACACCTTGCGCGGTACCAAGCCGCGCTGGGCGCTGGACTATATAGAGTCGATTAATCGTGTGTTGGCGCTGCAGCCAGAAATTCTGCTGCCGAGCCACGGTGAGCCGATTCTCGGCAACGATAATATCCGCCGCGAGATGACCCGTTACCGCGACGCCATCCAATATGTCCATGACCAAACCGTTCAGGGCATGAATCAGGGCCGCGATGTATTTAGTCTGATGCGCGAGATTAAATTGCCTGCCGAGCTCGATGTGGGCGAAGCCTACGGCTGGGTCTCCTGGTCGGTGCGCGGTATCTATGAAGGCTATATGGGTTGGTTCGATGGCGATCCGGTGAATATGTATGCCCAGTCCCCTCAGTCGATCTACCCCGATTTGGTGGCCCTTGCCGGGGGCGCTGCAAAAGTTGTGGTCCTGGCGCAAGAGACTTTAGATGCAGGAGATGCGGTTAAGGCGCTGCTACTTATTGAGGCAGCCCTGGATGCGGAACCTGATAACCGAGCTGTGCAGGCTATGCGTCTGCGGATATTGACTGCCCTGCGCCAAGTGTCAGGCAATCTCAATGAGTCGGGCTGGCTCAATCATGGTATAAAACAAAGCAAGCGCCAGATGGCCCCTTGATCAATTGGTACCCTCTTGTGGTAAGCAGCAAGGGTATTAGGCAGCAGTAGGGAGCAGGCAACAGATAACTGAAGAGAAAATCCTATGAATCAATCAAAAGACTCTCAATTAGACGCTTTTCAATCCGACAGCGTTCCAGAGCAGGCCTTAAGCTTCGATACGCTAATCACTAATGCTAAAGTGTTTAACAATGGCGAAGCCGCCGTGATTGAAGATGTCGCCATTGCCGGAGGGCGCATTGTTGCTCGCGGTCAAAGCCTTAATCAGGCCAGCGCTGGCAATGTAATCGATGGCAGTGGCCTGTGGTTGATGCCGGGGTTATTTGATATTCACACCCATTATGATTTGGAACTCGAAGTGGCTCCGGGCCTTCCCGAGTCTACGCGCCATGGCACTACCTCGGTAGTGATCGCTAACTGCAGTTTAGGACTGGCCTTTGGCAACCAGCGTGATGGTACCAATGATCCAATTGTCAGCTGCTATGCTCGAGTGGAAAATATTCCCAAGTCTGTTCTCCGAAGCTGTGCTGATAACTGCACCTGGGACAATCCAAAGGACTATTTGGACCATCTGGAGACCCTGAAATTGGGCCCCAATGTGGCGGTACTATTCCCCCATTCCATGCTGCGCATCGACACCATGGGGTTTGACGCCAGCGTCAGCCGCGATCCAACCGCTGCGGAAATTGACACCATGAAAGATACCCTCTGCGATGCTCTAAAACAGGGCTATGTGGGATTTTCTACTGACGCTCTGCCGTTCCATTATTTAGCGGTGCAGCCCCACTGCGATAAAACCATTCCCACCCAGTTTGCCAAATATGGCGAGATCAAAGAGCTGGCGCAGGTGGTTCGCGAAGCCGGTGCCGTATGGCAGGCAACACCACCCAAAGACAGTGTGATCGGCACCTTAAAAACCTTTTTGCTCACCAGTGGACGCCTCTACGGCAAGCCATTGAAAACGACAGTAGTGGCGGCATTGGATATTGCCAATAACTGGCGCATCTCCGGCCTCGCCAAACGTTTGGCTAGCATATTGAACTCGCGCCTTATTCAGGGTGACTTTTATATGCAGGCACTGGGTGCGCCCTTTAAGGTTTGGTCCGATGGCGCGGTAACACCGCTCGCGGAAGAGATTCCCGAGCTGCGCCGTCTCAATGAAACGGATCTAGAAGATCGTGCCGAACGTCTCGCTATTCTCAATGATCCGGACTATGTCAAAGCCTTTAAAGCCATGTGGATGAAGGGCAAAAAGGGTTGGAGTTTGGCGCGTTTAAAACGCAAAGTTAATCTCGAGGACTACGCCTTTAACCGCACGCTGGCGGATATGGATGTGGTGCGCTGCCCGCAGCAGAGCTGGCAGGGCATGACGTTTCAGGCGCTGTTTGAGCGAATTTTGGCGTTCAAAGCTGGCGAGTTAAAAGAGACCATCAGTCAACAGGAGCGGGATCTGCTGGAAGCGGACTTTCTCTGGATTGTCGATGAGGGCGACTTTATGCTGCAGATGCTGAGAAGCTTTGATAATGACCTCAGCTGGAGCACCATCACCGCCAACCGCGATATGAAAATCGTGCGCGAATTGCTCATGCACCCCAATTTGCTCCCCGGCTTTAACGATAGCGGCGCCCACCTGACCAATATGGCCTTTTATGATGTCAATCTGCGCAGTCTGAAATTGGCAGCTCAGGGCGGCGATGCCGATGTCAGTTATATGGTCAAACGCCTGACTAAAGATCCGGCCGATATTTTTGGTGTCGAAGGTGGCACTATTGATCTGGGTGATGTGGCTGACCTGATTTTAATCGACCCGAAAAAACTCGCCGAATACGATGGCGAGAGTCAGGTGCAGCGTGTTTACCGAGAAGAATTCAGTCACGAGCAGTTGGTTAATCGCTCTGATGATGTAGTCAGTTTGGTGATGATTGGTGGTCACACTGCCTGGGAACATAATGCCTTTGCCGATGACCTGGGCAAAACCGCCATGGGTCGATTATTACGCTCAGTGAATGCCGAAAAATAGTCTCTTTGTAAATACCTTTATCCCTGTTCTTCTGGCAATTACAGTCTTAGCAGTGAAGATACTGGAGACTGGCAGGTCCTAACCGTGCCGGCGAATACTTTGGTGGGTACGGCCCACTGGAATGATGGCGGTATCTTTCAAGCGGATGGCGTCACCACGCAATCTTATTCTTCAGCGTCCTATGGCGACACATACCCATTGAGCGGTGGCGAAACATTGGCCAATGCCTTCCACGTGTTCGGTCTCACATGGACCCCGGACAGGATTACCTGGTACATAGACAACGTGCGAGTGTTCCAGCAGAACTAACCAAAGCTTGCCTCACAAATACCCGCTATGTCGCGCTCTTTCGGAATGCGTCATAGCTGCGCGGTGCCATGCCTGTTATCCTCAGCCTGACAATAAAAAGCACAATAAAAAGTCCCCCATAATAAAAACTATAAAGAGGAACAGGCCATGCGCACAAAGGCTGCCGCATCCATATTCTCCCTGATATCATTCTGTCTCACCGCTCATCTAGCTATCGCTGATCAAACGCCAGAGCCACTTAAGTCTCAATCAGCCAATACAGAACCCATGCAAGGCGTACCTCCGGCGCGCAACTCCCAAGTCACCATGCACAACTTTCGCGATTACCCCATGAGCAAGTGGGCCTTCCAAAATATCGGCGCGCCACTCAACACCCTGGTGATTCCCCGTCAGGGTAATATTGTTCCCCTGCCAGGCCCATCGCAGTCTCAGCTCGGTGAAAAGCTTTTCGCTACCGCCGCTGGTGAGCAACAGCCTTTTGATCAGATCTTCGAGAGCAACTATGGGGACGGTGTCGCCATTATCCAAGGTGACAAGCTGCTCCATGAACGCTATTTTCACAGCTTCAATCCCCAGGCCCAACACATCTGGTTCTCCATGAGTAAATCTCTCGCCAGCAGCGCCTTTGGTCTGCTCGTTGAACAGGGCAAGGTGAAACTCGGCAAATCACCAGCAGACTATATACCCGAACTAAAGGGCAGCGGTTTTGAGCGGGTCACCATCCAGCAGTTACTGGACCACGCCACGTCCTTGGATTTCAAAGAAACCTACACCGATATGACCTCGGATTTTGCCCTCTACTATGCGCCCGCCTTAAACATGGGCTGGCTTCCCGGTGCCCGAGATGTGCAGCCGAATAATAGCGAGATCTACGGTGTGCATGATTTCCTCAGTCGCTTTATCAAGCCCGACCTTAGCCGTGAGCCCGGGGATAACTTTGACTATAACTCCAGCAATGCCGACGTGCTGGGTTGGTTGATTGCGCGCCTCAGCGGCCAGCCATTCCAAGACTTTATTCAGCAGAATATCTGGGCCAAGCTGGGCGCCGAACACGACGCCACCATTGCTGTCGATCGAGCCTATATGCCCGCAGTTACCGGCGGCATGAACAGCACTTTAAGAGATGCGGCACGCTTTGGCATGATGATCCGAGACTCGGGCAAATTTAATGGCCAGCAGGTTATTCCCAGCAACTGGGTCGAAGCGACACTGGATGTCAGTGATGAGCTAAAAGCCAACATGGCGTCCAACACTCACTATGAAGACGAGACCTGGTCTGCCTACCACAATATGTGGTGGATTCTCGACGCGAGCATTGGCGAGTTCGCCGCAGTGGGTATTCATGGGCAGGTTATCTATATCAACCGTCAATCCAACACGGTGATGGCCTGGTTCTCCAGTCAGCCAGTGGCTGGCGCGGCGAAAAACGAGAGCTTTAGGGCCAANCTGAAAGCAGCGCGGGAGATGGCTGCGGGGCTGTAGTTATAGCAATAAGGTTTGCGTCAGACTTTNCTCTCATAGGGAGGCTGGCGCTTGCAGCCAAACATCCATCCGATTANATCCGATTAGTTCTGCTTTCTTCTGAGCTGCTTTCCCCTCCCGCTTTGCAGTAGTACTACTTTCAGAAAATAACCTACCTCTAAATACCCCGTCAAGATGCCAATTATTGGCTAAAAATTACCCTGATCCCGCTCCCTCCAACACATCAGGCAAATATCAGGTAATTTACACATGGTTGAACTGACAGACTCGATGATGGTTTCCGCCATCATCCTATGCACCACTTTTCTCGGTATTTTCACAGAACAGTTTCACGGTATCGAACGGGCAAAATTTGCCATGGCCGGCGCCGGGGCGATTATTGTCGCCGGACAGTATTTTGGCTTTTACTCACCCCAGCTGGCCCTCGAAGCCATCGACTGGAATGTGGTATTTCTGCTGGCGATTATGATGCTGATTGTGTCGATTATGATCAGCACCGGGGGCTTTGATCATCTGGCCCAATATCTGGCCCGGGTCAGTGGAGGATCACAGCTTAAACTGCTGATTCTACTGGGCACTGTGGTCACGGTGATTTCCCTGCTTATCGATAACGTCACCACGGTGATTATCTTTGGGCCGCTGATTATTATGATCTGTCGTTCCATGGGTATTTCCCCAGTTCCCTATTTACTATCGGCAGCGCTGTTATCGGATACAGGAGGTGTTGCCACTCTGGTGGGCGATCCCCCTAACCTGATGATTGGTTCGGCTGCCGGGATCAGTTTTAATACTTTTATTGTGCATATGGGACCGCCGGTTCTGTTGGCTTGGTTAAGCATATTATTGGGTATGCGCTTTCTGTTTAAAAAGGAACTCACTAGTCCCATAGTTCACAATTTTGATCAGGTGATTGAATACAAAAACCGTCGCCTCTGGCATAAATCTCTATTTGTTATGTTAGTGATGGTGGTGCTGTTTGTGATCCATGACCGTATCGGCTGGGAACCTTGGCTGGTGGCCGGTGCTTGCCTAACACTGCTTGTGTTTATGTCGCGGACCATTGAACTCGAGGCCGTGACCATGCACCTTGAAACACCGTTGCTGATTTTCTTTATCTCGCTGTTTGTGGTGATCGGCGGTGTCGAGCACTCAGGACTGTTGGAGGTGATTGGTGATCAGTTTCGCGATGTGATTGCCGAGCATCCCAAGCGAGCCGCCCTGCAGTTACTGTGGGCAGCGGCGATCTTCTCGGCACTGATCGATAATATTCCCTTTACTGCGGCGATGATTCCGGTGCTATCCGGGCTACAGCAGGATGGTATCAATGTCAGCGTGCTCTGGTGGGCGCTAGCCATGGGCGTGGGTATGGGGGGCAATGGCTCCCATATAGGCTCCACGGCCAATGTCTATATTGTGACTATCTCTGAACGCCTGGCGCGGCAAACAGGCAAGCCCGAGTTGGCGATTACGCCGATGCTGTGGATTCGTAAAGGCACGCCAGTGATGTTGGTGACGCTAATGGTTTGCAGTCTGTTTATCTGGTTTGGTTATGACTATTTGTTTGTGCCCAATCCCTAGCCTTAACTATAGGGGCTCTTTATTTTAGAGGCTACCTGTTGCTGCAGTGGCGGATTGTTTCTCTGGCGCCCGCAGCAACAAGACCATGGGTAACATGGCCAGCACCACCCACATCATCAGCTTAAAATCATTCAGGTAGGCGATGGTCGCCGCCTGTCGGTTGATCTCCATATCCAATAGCATCAGCCCCGCAGTCGCTTCGTTCTGGAAAACCTGTGGCAACTGCTGCAGCCCCATGCTCATGGTGTAGGGGGTGATATTCTCCGCCAAATAGGCGTGCTGAGTTTGCATGTTGCGGGCATACAATACGAAGGCCACCGACACCCCGATACTGCTGCCGAAGTTGCGCACTAAGCTAAACAGCCCCGCCGCTTCGCCGCGATGTTTTGGCTCAAGGGTCAGATAGGCAAGGGTGCTCAGGGGTACAAATACAAACCCGAGGCCAAAGCCCTGCATAAGGCCGGTGCTAATGATTACGCTGGCCGGTACAAAGGTATCGAATTCCACCATCAGCGATAGGGAATAGGCGGTAAACAGCAGGCCAAAGAACACCAGTGCCCGGGGATCAAAACGGTCGCCAAACTTACCCAGCAGAAACATCGACAGCATGGTGCCAAAGCCTCGGGGTGCCAGAATGGTGCCCACATCGAATACCGGGTAACCCATAATATTTTGCAGATAGCTGGGCAGCAGGGCCATGGTGGCGAGGAGTATCAGGCCGATAAAAAACATGAAAGCTAGAGCGGTAGTGAAGTTGCGATCGCGGAGAATTGCCGGGGTTAAAAAGGGGTTTTTGGCGGTGCGGGTGTGCACCACATAGACCCAGAGTGCCGACAGCACCACCGCGCAATAGAGCTGAATCTCAAGAGAGTCGAGCCAATCGAGATGATGGCCGCGATCGAGAATCAACTGGATGCCCGCGATAAACAGCGCCAGGGCAAAAAAACCTAATCCATCAAAGGGCCGTTCTTCCCGCTCAGTTTCTGGCATTAGTCTGAGAATAATAAAGAGCACCACTACGCCGAAGGGCAGGTTGATATAAAACACCCAGCGCCAGGAATAATACTCAGTGAGAAAGCCCCCTAGGGTAGGCCCCAAAATAGGCCCGATCATAATGCTCACAGCCCACATGGCCATGGCTTTGCCGTGCTCTTCCTTGGGGTTTATATCGAGCATAATCGCTTGAGAGAGGGGCACCAGTGCAGCGCCAAATAGGCCCTGTAAGATACGAAAGGCAATCATCTCATTGAGAGAGCTGGCTGCGCCGCAGAGCAGTGAAGTGAGGGTAAACCCGGCGATGGAAATCACAAAAACGTTTTTCCGCCCGTAACGTCCGGACAGCCATCCTACAGGCAGAGTCATAATCGCCGACGCCACTATGTAGGAGGTCAGCACCCAGGCCAGCTGATCCTGAGTTGCGGATAGGGCGCCCTGCATATGGGGCAGGGCCACATTGGCAATGGTGGTGTCGAGCATCTGCATAATGGCAGCCAACATCACTGCTAGTGTCACTGCGGATTTAGCCCGTGGCGTCAGCTCAACTTGGACTGACATTGGTCACTCCGAGAATAATAGTTCCACCGCTCATTAGTTGGCCCAGGGCATCTGACGGCTGTGGCCTGTATCCACTTTTACCAACGCGCTCATCCCGGCGGTAAGGCTGATAGCGGAGTCTGAGGTCAGCGGATCTATGGCTAGGTTGACGGTAATACGCTGCACCACCTTGACCCAATTACCTGTGCTATTTTGCGCCGGTAGCAGGGAGAACTCAGAGCCGGTGCCTGGCGTAATACTGGCAACATGACCCTGCCACTGTTGGTCCGGATAGGAGTCCACATTAATGGTGGCCGACTGGCCAACCTGCAGGTGGGTCAAATCAGTTTCTTTAAAATTCGCTTCAACCCAAATATAGCTGTCATCCACCAGGCTAAATAGCGGCGCTCCAGCAATAATATATTCGCCTTTTCGGATCGAGAAATTGGCCACCACACCGGAGGAGGGGGCAACGGTACTCACATGGCTGAGGTCCAGTCGGGCTTTATCGCGCTCGGCCAGGGCCAGCAGATAGCTGGGGTGCTGTTGCAGCGGCAGATCAATATCAATTAGTCGTGCTTTCACCACCTGCAGCGCCTGAGTGGTTACCTGCATCTCATTGATCGCGTCGCGATAGAGATATTCAGCCTGATCCACTTCAGCCGCAGAGACGGTTTTGCGCGCCAATAAGCTGTTTAAACGATCGAACTCCCGGAGATAAAAGTCGCGCTGGGTTTTGCTTTTATCCAGATCCGCGAGCTTATTTAAATAGTCTGCTTTGAGGCTCTCAACATCGCCACCGACTCTAACCAGATTCGCCTCGGCCCGAGCCAGTTCGATTTGATAGGGCTGATCATCGACACGAAAAAGTAGTTGTCCGGCTTCGACTCGGCCATTGTCGCCAACCGACACCTCCACCACCTTGCCAGAGATCTCACTGGCGATTGACATCATGCCAGCCTTTAAATAGGCGTTGTCGGTTTCCATATAACGGCCGCCGATCATATAAAAATAGACCGCGACTGCGGCGATGATCAATGGTCCGGCGAAGAGCGTCACTCTGCGTTTAAGTTTGTCTGACAAGGCCTGTATTCCTGTTTTAGTTATTATTATTTACGCTCGGTTAAGGGGGCTGGCTAAGGGGTCTGGCTAAGATGGCTGGTCAAGGACTCCTAGCTATTTTATATCGGCGTTTTCGGCACTGAGATTGGCACGCATGCGCCGCAACAGATCGGTTAGCTGCTGTTCTTCCTGGGCGGAAATCCCCTTTAAGGCAGATTCTCGAACCTCTTTTCCCACCAGCTTAATTTTTTCTATCAGGGGCTCAACCTTGTCCGTGAGAAACACCCGTTTGGCCCGTCGATCCTGTGTGTCTTGGCGACGCTCCACCCAGCCATCGCGCTCCAGTCGATCCACCAGACCGGTCATGGTAATAGCGGTAACACCAATAATATCCGCCAGGCGCTTTTGTTGAGCCCCATTTTCCCGAGACAACAGCACCAGAACCGACCACTGAGAGCGGGTCAGATTGTATTCATGGGCGCGGCGCTCAAAATTCCAGCGCATCATGCGCGCCACATCGTGGATGATAAAACCCAGAGTATCGTTGTTGGCTATGTCGGCATTGCTCATTGGGGCGTATTACTTGTTGTTAACAGGGGTTAAGAGGACGCTTATTGTAAGCATGCTAACTAAATTAGGCAATAGATTTACTGATAGAGAAATAACGCTGTGCCTGTAGGGTAAATCGGCCAAACGCGGTAAGCTAAAGCGCGGTTAAATTAAAAGCTATTAAACTAGAAAGCTATCAAACTAGAAAGCTATCAAACTAGAAAGCTATCAAACTAGAAAGCTACACCAATCAAAATAGGCGAGCCAAATTATATGAGTCAGACCAATGTCTTTGGAGAAGCAATCGAAGAGTGCTGCAGCAACCCCATCACTGGATACTTTCGCGATGGCTTCTGCCGTACCGATAAATATGATCGCGGCTCCCACACCGTCTGCGCGCAAATTACCGATGAGTTCTTAGAGTTCTCTAAATCCAGAGGCAATGACCTGTCGACACCGCGCCCAGAATTTGAGTTCCCCGGTTTGGTTGCCGGACAATCTTGGTGTCTCTGTGCCTCGCGTTGGTTGGAAGCCTATGAGAGTGGTTGTGCGCCGAAAGTGTTCCTGCGACGGAGCAACAGCATGGCCCTTGAGATTGTGCCCATGGAAGCGCTTAAAGCGTCTGCGGCTGATTTGAATTAAGCGTCTGCAGCTGGTTTGAATTAAGCGTCCGCGGCTGGTTTGAATAAAGTGCTGCTCTCGATAGCCAAAACAACAAAATAATAATAAATAACAGAGGCCGAAATTCTATGAGCTTTTATAACAAGTATATTTTGCCATCCTTTCTCAACTGCGCCTGTGGCGCTAAACCGATTCTCTACCAGCGCGGCAAAGTGGTACCTCTAGCCGAGGGCCTAGTTCTCGAAGTGGGCATTGGCTCTGGGTTGAATATCCCTTTTTATGACGCCAGCAAAGTCAGCAAAGTCATAGGTCTAGATCCTTCGCCTGAGCTCAATGAGATGGCGGAGAGAGTGGTCAGCAAGACGGCCGCAGAGAATGGTTTGAATGTGGAGATTATTCTTGGAAGTGCCGAAGCCATGCCTTTCCCTGATGATTATTTTGATAGCGTAGTAATCACTTACACACTCTGTACTATCCCAGACGCGGCCTCTGCCAATCTTGAAATACGTCGAGTATTAAAGCCAGGCGGCAAGCTGATCTTCTGTGAACACGGATTAGCACCTGACGCCGGTGTCGCCAAATGGCAGGGTCGCATAGATCCCATCTGGGGTAAAATCGCCGGTGGCTGTCACCTTAATCGCGATATTCCCGAGCTGATTACCAGTGCCGGTTTCACCATTGAAACCCTTGAACAGATGTACCTGCCGAGCACTCCAAAGTTTGCTGGATATAACTATTGGGGCGTGGCGGTTATTGCCTGATTTTGGGTTATTCGATAATGCTCCACGGACCATGTCAGTTTGACGGCTAAGGTGTTACATTAAATTTGCGAGACAACAGAGCTGATAACAGCCCGATAAAAATAATAATAAACGAGGTATTCAATGTCCGATCGATCTCTGCCTGAAGGGGCCCCTGCAAAACCCTCTGAATCGACAGCTGCTCCTGTCTCCACTGCCTATCGCCGCTATGTGTTGGTTCTGTTAACACTGGTTTACGCGCTTAATTTTATTGATCGCCAGATCCTGGTTATTCTGCAAGAGTCGATCAAAGTGGATATGGACCTGTCTGATTCTCAGCTCGGTTTGCTGACTGGTTTTGCCTTTGCCATTTTTTACGTCAGTGTGGGTATTCCCATTGCCCGCTGGGCTGATGTGGGCAACCGTCGCAATATCGTCTCCATGGCGGTAGCGGTGTGGAGTGGTATGACCGCACTCTCGGGTTTCACCCAGAACTTCTGGCAGTTACTGTTAGCGCGAATTGGTGTTGGAGTCGGCGAAGCTGGCGGCAGTCCACCATCCCATTCAATGATTTCTGATTATTACCCGGTTGAGAAGCGCGGCAGTGCGCTGTCGTTTTACTCCACCGGTGTCTATCTGGGTATTCTATTTGGCTTTCTGATCGGCGGCTGGATCAACAGTGAGTTCGGTTGGCGCGTGGCCTTTTTCGTGGTCGGTGTGCCGGGCTTTTTGGTGGCCATACTAGTTCGTCTGACCATTCGTGAGCCGGTTCGTGGGGGCCTCGAGGGGCGCGCCCTAGAAGCGCCGGCAACCTTTGGCGAGACCCTGCGGACGTTGAAAGGCTTTGGTTCATTCAAACTGTTTGCCATCGCCGCTGGCCTCAACGCCTTTAGCAGCTATGGTATTGGTAACTTTACCCCGTCGTTTTTAATTCGCTCTCACGGTTTCACCAGTTTGGAGGTAGGCACCAGTCTGGCCCTGATCACAGGCATAGGTGGCGCGCTGGGTACTTATATGGGCGGTGTCTTGGCCGATCGCTACGGCGCCAAGGATAAGCGCTGGTATCTGTGGATCTCAGGCATTCCCGCGGCCCTTAGTGTGCCGCTGATGTTTACCGCAGTGTTTATTGGCGATCCGCGTTTAGCGCTGGGTTTTCTGTTTTTTGCCACTATGTTGGGTGCCTTTTACCTGGGGCCAACCATTGCCATCTCCCACACCCTGGTCAGTCCAAGCATGCGTGCCATGGCCTCGGCTATTCTGTTCTTTATTCTCAACCTAATCGGTTTGGGTTTAGGGCCGCTGGTTGTGGGTATGATCAGCGATATGCTGGCCCCCGCTTATGGTTCTGAGTCATTGCGTTATGCCTTGGGCATAGTCTCATTTGTCAATTTGCTCTCGGCAGCATTCTTCTTTTTGGCAGCACGTAAATTACTCGCGGACCTCAAAGCATGATGGATTTACTCCGCAATAAGGTGTTTTTTGCTGTCTTGTTAGTCGCTGTGATCAGCCTNTACAGTATGGGAGCCGATCGAGATCCGCTGCCAGACTTTAGTGGCTACAGCGATGTGAAGCAGAAGAAAACGGCATTTTTTAACTATATGTTGCCCCTGGTCTCTGCCGGCAATCAGTTGATTGTGGAGCAGCGAGCCGACCTTGAAGAAATGGCCGCCAACCCAGATCAGCTGTCATTCTTTCAGCGGCGCAACTTGCTGCAGTTGGCTGATCGCTATGCTGTTGAAATAGAGGGCGTGGATACAGTCGAGGGTGCAGGCAATCAGCAGCTTATCGATCAGCTGTTACTTCGCGTTGCACCCTTGCCGCCCTCATTGGTTCTGGCTCAGGCCGCCATAGAATCGGCCTGGGGAACATCACGCTTTGCCCGTCAGGGAAACAATTTGTTTGGTCAGTGGTGCTACCAGAAAGGCTGTGGCCTGGTGCCCTTGAGACGTTCGGCAGACAGCAAGCACGAGGTGGCTAAGTTTGATTCCGTGGCCGCTGCAGTGGCAGCCTATCTGCATAATTTGAATACTCACCGCGCCTATAAAGATTTGCGTCTGCTCCGTGCTGAGCTGAGTACTGCTGAGAGCAGTGCCAGCGGCCACCAGCTGGCACAGACCCTGCTCTACTATTCAGAGTTGCGTCAGGTCTATGTGGACGAGGTTCAGGCAGTCATCAGAATTAATAAATTAGATGGCTATGACGAACGCTAATAAAGTGCCGTTTTGAATAGCTGTACTGATTAACCTCACTCTTTAGCCTCACTAAACAAAAAGCACATTAAAATGAAAAGAATTTTTAGTATTTTTGTTCTAGTCCTTTTACTCGCCCTGGGTCTCTTTCTCGCCTTCGCTCCTGC
>JGI20152J14361_10001717_pt1 | contig 13971 bp, 9 predicted proteins | sample COG_02_FD_14361 | JGI IMG/M metagenome (IMG submission 14361)
ATTCAATTGAATACGACTACTCCATTAGTCTTGGCTAATGAGTTTATAAAACTGACCAAAGAATTACATTGTAAAAAACAAATCATTAATATTTCTTCTGGCGCAGCAACAAACCCATATTCTGGTTGGTCTATTTATTGTACTTCTAAAGCAGCATTAGACATGTCAACCAAAGCCATTGCAACCGAGCAAAGTGAAATTGAAAACGGCTTTAAATGTGTAGCTATATACCCAGGTGTTGTAGACACCAATATGCAAACCGCAATTAGAGAAACTTCTGAGAGGGAGTTTAAAAACGTACAACGTTTTAAAGATTTAAAAAATAATAACGAATTATATACTCCTAAATTTGTTGCAGATAAAATTTATCAACTAGATAGTTCTAATGGGTTAGAAAATGGAGATATCATTGATATTAGGAAGTTTTAAAATGAATGGGACCTAGACAAGAAAAAGACCATTAAAAAATGATTATCTAATTGAAGTTAGATTAAATGTAGTTAATGTAGTTTCTGGAAAATGCGTAAAAAACCTCTTTGTTTACATAAAGACTTATTTATTTTCTAACCCATACTCCCCTGAAAGTGATTTTATACATCTTTTATCAGGAATAAACTTAGAAATAAATAAAATGTAGTCCATTAAAAAATCAGCTTTTGAATATTTCATAAAACGACCTTGCGCTCTTTTTGACCTTTGATAATTTAATAAAAAACGTTTTTTCCAATTCATTTCATATTCAGAAAGAAATTGAAGACTATCATTTTGCAAAGCTTTATCTATTGCTTTAGCTGCCATGAGCGCGGCTTCAAAAATAAATTTATACCCTTCTCCAACAATAGGATTTACTTGAGAAACACTATCACCAACACAAACTAAATTGTTTATGATAAACTTTGATAAAACAGGAGTTATAGGAATACTAGCTCCTTCTACTTTATCATTATCTTTTACAACTAATTTTTTTATTAAAGGAGTTTCTAAAATTTCATGCAATCTGTTTTTTAAATCTTTCACAATGTTTTTATCAAAAGTGCCAAAACCAATAATGGCTCTTTCATTTTTTAGGGGAAAAATCCAACCATAACCACCTTCATATACTTTACCAACCAAAAGATGCATTTCACCTGGGTCTCCTAAATATTTTACATTGTATTCTAAACCAGTAGCCAAGTCTGGATTTTTAGAAGTAAGTCCCACTGTTTTGCTGATAACTCCTTTTGTACCCGAGGCATCTACAAATATTTTACCGATATATTTATTTTTATTTTGATCTGTTACGGCTGTATAATTACCATCAATGTCAGTTTCAATATTTTTTATATTTACATCTGTTTTTATAGTAACAAACTCATTATTAATAGATTCTAATATTTCTATATGAAGTTGTTTTTTATCTAAGATGTATAATTTAGATTTAATTTTTCTTTTCATTCTTTTTGAATGAAAGGAAATGGTATTTATATCTTGAGCGACAACATTATGAGTTAAACCAAATTCATCGAGGTTTATAAAACTACCTAAGGTATTAAAAGAAAATTCTAAAAGATCTTTTTTTCTTTCTAATAGTAATACTTTTCTGTTGCTTTTACCTAATTCTCTTGCTAAAATCAAGCCTGCAGTTCCTGCACCAACAATAACAACATCATAACTATTCATAATTAACTTTTTAATCAAACGTAAATGTATTAAAATCTTAAAAAATAATCAGAATTAATATCATAATTATTCTATTTAATTCAATAAAAAAAGCCTCCAAATTGGAGGCTTTTTTATTACACTAATTTCTTAGCATTTTTTACTTTTTGCTTTGTGAGTGCGAGTTCTATCACTTCACTCATATCAGAAACATAATGAAAGGTCAGTCCTTTTAAATAAGACTCTTTTATCTCTAAAATGTCTTTTTCATTTTCATCACACAAAATAATTTCTTTGATATTTGCTCTTTTAGCGGCCAATATTTTTTCTTTGATTCCGCCCACTGGTAACACTTTTCCACGTAAGGTGATTTCGCCAGTCATGGCTAACTTGTTCTTTACTTTGCGTTGTGTAAATACAGAAACCAATGACGTTAACATGGTTACTCCTGCACTTGGTCCATCTTTTGGAGTAGCACCTTCTGGCACGTGAATGTGTACATTGTACTTTTCTAATACTTCTGGATTGATTCCGAAATCTTCTGCATTTGCTTTGATATATTCCATAGCAATTGTTGCAGACTCTTTCATTACTTTTCCTAAGTTACCAGTAATAGTTAAAGCGCCTTTACCTTTAGATAAAATAGATTCGATAAATAAAATATCTCCACCAACACTTGTCCACGCTAAACCAGTTACAACTCCAGCAACATCATTGCTTTCATATTTATCGCGTTCTAATCTTGCAGGTCCTAATATTTTTTCTATATCTTCATTGGTCAATGCTATTTCATATACTTCTTCCATAGCAATCGACTTTGCTGCAAAACGCACCACTTTTGCAATTTGTTTCTCTAAACCTCTTACACCAGATTCTCGCGTATACCCTTCAACAATTTTTTCGATTTGCGTTTTCCCTAACTTTAAATGTTCTTTGGTTAAACCATGCTCTTTCAATTGCTTTGGCAATAAATGTCTTTTAGCAATTTCTATCTTCTCTTCAATGGTATATCCAGAAACATTGATGATTTCCATTCGGTCTCTCAAAGCCCAAGGAATTTCTCCCAAGTTATTTGCTGTGGCGATAAATAACACTTTAGAAAGATCGAAACCAACTTCTAAATAATTATCGTAAAACTCAGTGTTTTGCTCAGGATCTAACACTTCTAACATGGCAGAAGATGGATCTCCTTGATGACTATTGCTTAGTTTATCAATTTCATCCAACACAAAAACAGGGTTTGCTGTTCCAGCTTTTTTCAAATTCTGAATCAACCTTCCTGGCATAGCACCGATGTATGTTTTTCTATGTCCACGTATCTCTGCTTCATCACGCAAACCTCCTAAAGACATTCTTACATATTTTCTTCCCAAGGATTCTGCAACTGATTTTCCTAACGAAGTTTTTCCAACTCCCGGAGGCCCATACAAACAGATAATTGGAGATTTCATATCATTTCGTAGCTTTAAAACTGCCAAATGCTCTATGATACGTTCCTTAACTTTTTCCAATCCAAAATGGTCTCTATCTAAAATCTTTTGTGCTCTTTTTAAATCGAATTTATCTTCAGAATATTCACCCCAAGGCAATTCTAATAGCAATTCTAAATAACTTCTTTGAACGCCATATTCTGCCATTTGTGGATTCATTCTGCGCAAACGACCTAATTCCTTGTCAAATGTTTCTCCAACTTCTTTCGTCCATTTTTTAGATTGCGATTTTAGACGCATGTCTTCCAATTCTTCATCATTAGAAACTCCACCCAATTCTTCTTGAATGGTTTTTAACTGCTGATGCAAGTAATATTCACGCTGTTGTTGATCCATATCCGTTCTTGTCTTCGACTGGATATCGTTCTTCAACTCTAAGCGTTGTAATTCTTTATTCAGCCTTTTTAAGGTTAATAAAGCGCGTTCTTTTAGGTTATGCTGTTCTAACAATTCTTGTTTTTCTTTTACAGACAGATCCATATTTGATGAAATAAAATTCACCAAGAACGAATTACTTTGAATGTTTTTAATGGCAAAAGACGCTTCCGAAGGCAACATTGGGTTTACCTTGATAATCTGTAAAGCTTGCTCTTTAATAGAATCGATAATAGCGTCAAATTCTTTGTTATTTTCATCCGTTTTATCTTCTACAGCTTCTTTGGTAGTAGCTTTTAAATACGGTTCGGTCTGAATTACTTGATCAATTTCAAAACGTTTTTTCCCTTGGATAATTACTGTTGTATTTCCGTCAGGCATTTTTAATACCCGTAAAATTTGTGCAACGACTCCTATTTTATGAATGTCTTTTTCTGTAGGGTTTTCTACGTCAGCATTTTTTTGTGCAACAACACCTAAAATTTTATCTCCTGCATTGGCATCTTTTATCAATTGAATAGAGGCATCTCTTCCTGCTGTAATCGGAATTACAACACCTGGGAATAATACCGTGTTCCGTAAAGGTAAAATAGGTAAAACTGCAGGAATATCTTCTTTATTAATAATCTCTTCATCTTCTGGTGTCATTAACGGAATTAACTCCGAATCTTCATCTAACATGCTGTGAAGCGACAAACTGTCTAAACCTAATATTTTAGCGTTACTCATAGTATATATATCTGTCAAGTTGACATTTAAACGTTTATTTTAAAATCTTAGAAGCTGCAAATTTAATTTTATTTTTCTGATTATCAGTATCTTAACTAAACATACATATTTACTTCTACACTACTAAAACAATTGTTGTGCCAATGCTTTTAAGCTGTAGATTTAGTTTGTTTCTAGAGATTTTATTGTAGCTTAGCTATATGTTAAACTTTAGTAACTACGACTTAAAAACATTTGTACTGAACTTGATTTAGCATCAAAACGTTGCGTAACTCTGTTACCATTGGCAATAATAAAAATAAGCTAATGTTAAAACCAAAAATACACAAGAAAGAAAGAAAGAAAGAAAGAAAGAAAGAAAGAAAGAGAAAGATTAAAGGAATTAGATTCTTATTCTATACTTGATACTTTACCCGAACCTAATTATGACGACCTAACTGCTATTGCAGCAGAAATATGTGACTCTAATATTTCTTTAATAAGTTTAATTGATGACAAACGACAATGGTTTAAGTCACATCACGGTTTAGCCGTTTCAGAAACACCAAAAGATTATGCCTTTTGTGCTCATGCAATAAATGATGAAGAAAATGTTTTTATAATTGAAGATTCCAGAAAAGATGAACGCTTTCACGACAATCCATTGGTTACCGACGAACCTCGAGTTATATTCTACGCAGGTGTTCCTTTAATAAGCGAAAATGGTCTTCCATTAGGAACTTTATGTGTAATTGACGACAAACCTAAATTATTAAAACAAAGTCAGCTAAAATCTTTGCGAGCCCTAGGAAATCAAGTAATGAATATATTAAATCTTAGAAAAGCTCAATTAACCCTAGAAAAAGCTGCTGTAGACTTAAGAGAAAAAAATAAAGAATTAGAAAAGCAGATGATTTTAAAGTGGCTTTAGCGGGTTCTGGAGACATTAAACTCAATATTGATGTAAACACAGTAAAAACTAGCATTGCTGGTTCTGGAAACATTGATTTGAGCGGAAAATCTAGCGAATTAAATTGTTCTATTGCAGGTTCTGGAGACATCAATGCTTATGAGTTAAAATCTGAATCTACTAGTGTAAACGTTGCGGGTTCTGGAAATGTGAAAACGACGGTTAGTAAAAGTATCAAAGCAAGAGTTGCAGGTTCTGGTTCTATCTATTACAAAGGAAAACCAGATAAAATTGACAGTAAGTCTTTTGGATCTGGAAGTATCATAAGTAGAAATTAATTACGGATAATATAGCATTAAAAAAAGCCTCGAAAAATTTCGAGGCTTTTTTTAATTTTAATCTTTTCTGTATTGTGAGGTTAACTCAAATACTTTTTCGAGTATTTTTTTGTCTTGTTCTTCAAAATCTAAACCTCTACGCTGCAAAACAACTTCTGCAACTTCAAAAACTTTTGGCAATTGATAGGTTGTAAATCCTGAAGCTCCTCCCCAACTAAAAGACGGAATGAAGTTTCTTGGAAATCCGCTTCCAAAAATATTAGCAGAGACACCCACAACGGTTCCTGTATTGAACATGGTGTTAATTCCACATTTAGAATGGTCTCCCATAATTAAGCCACAAAACTGCAAACCAGTTTTTGCAAATCGTTGGGTTTCATAACTCCATATTTTCACCTCAGCATAATTATTTTTTAAATTAGAATTGTTAGAATCGGCTCCAATATTACACCACTCTCCTAGCACTGAGTTTCCTAAAAACCCTTCATGCCCTTTATTAGAATATCCAAACAACATCGAATTATTAAGTTCTCCAGCCACTTTACAATAAGGCCCTAGAGTAGTTGCTCCGTATATTTTAGCACCCATTTTAACAACAGAGTGTTCGCACATTGCAAAGGGTCCACGAATCAAACTTCCTTCTAAAACTTGGGCATCTTTACCTATGTAAATTGGTCCTTCAGAAGCATTTAAAGACGAGTATAAAACGGTTGCTCCTTCTTCAATGAAAATGTTTTTTTTGTTAATTACATGAACATCTTTTGGGATTTCTTGTGATGTTCTATCTTCTGTTAAGAAATCAAAATCTAACTGAATTGCTTTATGGTTTAAAGAAAAAATATCCCAGGTATTTTTAATTTGTAATAACTCTTCTTCAAACTCAATTTGCTTGTACGATGAAAAATCTACTTCTTCTTGTGTATCTGTTGTATAAAAAGCAATGACAGTGTCTCCGTTAAAAATAGCTTCGTTTTCCGAAAGCTCTTTTACTTTTGCTACCAAATTTTTAGTTGGAATGTATGAAGCATTGATTAAAATATTCTGCTCCATTTCTACCATCGGATATTTTTCCTCTAAATACTCTTCAGTAACGGTTGTAGTTGTTAAACCCAAATATTTTTCCCATTTTTCACGAATAGTTAAAATTCCAACTCTTATATCAGCAACGGGTCTTGTATATGTAAACGGAAGCAATGCATTACGCACATCACTATCAAATAAAATATAATTCATTTTTTGTAAAAGCTTTTTACAAATATAAAGCAAAAAAGCCGAAGCAATACTGAAATTAATTCAGCAAAAATGCTTCGGCTATTTACATTTAAAATTCGTTTTATTTACTCAAATACATTTTACGTCTTGCGTATAAATCGTAAAACTCATCATCTTTTAAACTATCTATAAACAAAATGCTTTCTCCGGTTGATTTCATTTCTGGACCTAAGTTCTTGTTTACATTCGGAAACTTATTAAAAGAAAAAACAGGTTGCTTAATGGCATATCCTTCTAATTGCGGATTGAATTTAAAGTCTGTTACTTTTTTCTCTCCTAGCATTACTTTTGTTGCATAATTTACATACGGTTCTTTGTATGCTTTTGCTATAAACGGAACTGTTCTAGATGCCCTTGGATTTGCTTCAATGATATACACAACATCATCTTTAATCGCAAACTGAACATTGATTAAACCTACCGTTTTCAATTCTCTAGCAATTGTATGAGTGTGGTCTTTAATTTGTTGCAATACCAAATCTCCTAAGTTAAATACAGGCAAGGTGGCATTGGAGTCACCAGAATGCACTCCACAGGGCTCAATGTGCTCCATAATTCCGATGATATAGACATTACCATCCGCATCACAAATAGCATCTGCTTCTGCTTCAATCGCGCCATCTAAATAATGATCTAACAACAATTTGTTTCCAGGCATTCCTTTCAGCAAATCAACAACATGTTCTACCAGTTCTTCTTTATTGATAACAATTTTCATTCCTTGTCCACCTAATACATAAGATGGTCTTACCAAAATTGGAAAGTCTAATTGACTTGCTAAAGCCAAGGCTTCATCAGCAGATTCTGCAATTCCAAATTCTGGATACGGAATGTTATTTCTTTTTAATAATTCTGAAAAACTCCCTCTATCTTCTGCTAAATCTAACGCTTCAAAAGAAGTACCGATAATTTTGATTCCGTATTTCGTTAGTTTTTCTGCTAACTTCAATGCGGTTTGCCCACCTAATTGAACAATAACACCTTCTGGTTTTTCATGTTTGATGATGTCATAGATATGTTCCCAAAAAACAGGTTCAAAATATAATTTATCTGCAGTGTCAAAATCGGTAGAAACCGTTTCTGGATTACAGTTGATCATAATGGTTTCATAACCACATTCTGCTGCTGCTAAAACTCCATGCACACAACAATAATCAAACTCAATTCCTTGTCCGATTCTATTTGGTCCAGAACCAAGGACTATAATTTTTTTCTTATCAGAAACAACGCTTTCATTATCTGCGTATTGTTTGCCGTCTGCAGTAACCATATCGTTTTCAAAAGTAGAATAGTAATAGGGTGTCATCGCTTTAAATTCAGCTGCACAGGTATCTACCAGTTTGAAAACTCTATTGATGTTTAACTCTTCTCTTTTACTATATACTTGGCTTTCTAAACACTTTAGCATGTGAGCAATTTGTCTATCGCCGTATCCTTTTTGTTTTGCCTCTAATAATAAATCACGTTGAATGGTATCAATGGTAAACCTTGAAATTTCTTTCTCTAGTAAAAACAACTCTTCATATTGCTTTAAGTACCACATGTCAATTTTTGTGATATCATAAATCTGACTCAATGGAATTCCCATTGCAATGGCATCATAGATTGCAAAAACTCTGTCCCAACTTGGATTGGTTAATTTATCGATAATTTGATTGTAATTTGTATAGCCTTTTCCGTCTGCCCCTAGGCCATTGCGTTTAATTTCTAGAGATTGCGTTGCTTTGTGCAATGCTTCCTGGAACGAACGTCCAATTCCCATTACCTCTCCAACTGCTTTCATTTGCAAACCTAAGGTTCTATCAGAACCTTCAAATTTATCAAAATTCCAACGTGGTATTTTTACAATTACATAATCTAGCGTCGGCTCAAATAATGCAGAAGTAGATTTTGTAATTTGATTGTCTAATTCATCTAATGTGTATCCGATTGCTAATTTGGTTGCAATTTTTGCAATTGGATACCCTGTTGCTTTACTTGCCAATGCAGATGAACGAGAAACACGTGGGTTTATTTCTATAGCTATAATATCTTCTTTTTCATCTGGAGAAACCGCAAATTGCACATTACATCCTCCTTCAAAATCTCCAATAGAACGCATCATATGTATTGCCATATCTCGCATTTTTTGATAGGTTTTGTCAGAAAGTGTCATTGCAGGAGCAACGGTAATTGAGTCTCCAGTATGAATCCCCATTGGGTCCATGTTTTCGATAGAACAGATAATTACCACGTTATCATTTCTATCACGTAATAGTTCCAATTCATATTCTTTCCATCCCATCATCGCTTTATCAATCATTACTTCATGAATTGGCGATGCTTCTAAACCTCTACTTAATAATTCATCAAAATCTTTTGGGTCATACACTATTGAAGCTCCTGCTCCACCTAAAGTATATGAAGATCTAATTACTAAAGGAAAACCAAATTCTTGTGCAATTTCTTTCCCTTTTAAAAATGATGTTGCTGTAGCTTGTGGCGCCATGTCAACTCCAATTTTCAACATCAACTCTCTAAACTGTTCTCTATCTTCAGTAACGTTAATGGCATCTATGTCTACTCCTATTAATTTTACGCCAAAGTCTTCCCAAATTCCTTTATCATCAGCTTCAATACATAAATTCAAAGCTGTTTGTCCACCCATTGTTGGTAAAACAGCATCAATTTGTGGATGCTCTTTTAAGATTTGAATGATGGATTTTGTAGTTAAAGGCAACAAGTAAATATGATCAGCCATGGACGGATCTGTCATAATTGTTGCTGGATTTGAATTAATTAAAATTGTTTCAATTCCGTCTTCCGCTAAAGATCTTAGTGATTGTGAACCTGAATAATCAAATTCACATGCTTGACCAATTACGATGGGTCCAGAACCGATAATTAAAATGGATTTTAAGTCTTTTGTTTTGGGCATATCTTATTAATTGTGTTGAGTTTGTAAAAATAAAAATTGATTGGGTATAAAAAAAGGTGTTACTAAAAATAGTAACACCTTAATTATTAACAATTGTTAATCATTATTTCTTATGTCTTGTTTCAGATGAAACAGTTAGTTTTTTTCTTCCTTTTGCTCTTCTTCTAGCTAAAACCTTACGACCGTTAGCAGAAGCCATTCTATCTCTGAAACCGTGTTTGTTTCTTCTCTTTCTATTTGATGGTTGGTACGTTCTTTTTGGCATTACTTATATTTTTATATCGTCTTTAATATGTTTTGCTTTTGTGAAATTCCGTCTGCTAAAAGCGTGGGCAAATATACAACTACTTTTGTTTTTGACAAATACTATTTTAAAAAAAAATAAATTATTTTTTTGCTGCTCAAAACTATAAAAAATATTGCAGATTTTATTGCTTTTTTATTTGTCAAAACTTCCAGAGTTAGTACTTTTGTCCAAACCTAATCACCATGAAAAATACCAAATACGTTTTTGTAACTGGAGGCGTAACATCATCACTAGGAAAAGGAATTATCGCTGCATCTTTAGCGAAACTCTTACAAGAGAGAGGTTATTCTGTAACTATTCAAAAATTAGACCCTTACATTAATATAGACCCCGGAACATTAAATCCGTATGAACATGGTGAATGTTATGTTACTGATGATGGCGCAGAAACCGATTTAGATTTAGGGCATTACGAGCGTTTTTTAAACATTCCAACTTCTCAAGCAAACAATGTTACAACGGGTAGAATTTATCAATCGGTTATAAATAAAGAACGAAAAGGGGAGTTTTTAGGTAAAACAGTTCAAGTAATTCCGCATATTACGGATGAAATTAAACACAGAGTTCAGATCTTAGGTGAAACAGGTGATTTTGATATTGTAATTACAGAAATTGGTGGAACCGTTGGTGATATAGAGTCATTACCCTATGTAGAATCCGTGCGTCAGTTGTTATGGGAAAAAGGCGAAGAAAACGCAATTGTTATTCATTTAACTTTAGTTCCTTATTTAGCAGCAGCAGGAGAATTAAAAACAAAACCTACACAGCATTCCGTAAAAATGTTGATGCAAAGTGGCGTAAGCCCAGATATATTAGTTTGTAGAACAGAACACGAAATTTCAGATGACATCAAACGAAAACTAGCCTTGTTTTGCAATGTGAAGCAAGAAGATGTTATCCAATCTATAGATGCAGAAACCATTTATGATGTTCCTAATTTAATGTTTGAAGAAGGTTTAGATAAAGTCGTTTTAAACAAACTTAAATTACCCATTGACAATAAACCTCATTTAATTGAATGGAATAATTTTGTGCAAAAACACAAAAACCCAACTTCTGAAGTTGAAATAGGTTTGATTGGTAAATATGTAGAATTGCATGATTCTTATAAATCGATCACTGAAGCATTTATACACGCAGGTTCTACAAACGAAACTAAAGTAAATGTTCGTTGGATTCATTCTGAAAACTTAACTCCAAAAAATGTTGAGAAAAAACTAAAAGGCTTAAACGGAATTTTAGTGGCACCTGGTTTTGGTGATCGAGGAATTGAAGGAAAAATTAAAGCCGTAAAATATGCTAGAGAAAACAACATTCCTTTTTTCGGAATTTGTTTAGGAATGCAAATGGCGGTTATAGAATTTGCTAGAAATGTTCTTCATTTAGAAAATGCAAACTCTACAGAAATGAGCAAAAGCACCAAACACCCTGTAATCAACTTGATGGAAAGTCAAGAAAATGTAACAGAAAAAGGAGGCACAATGCGTTTGGGAGCATGGGATTGTGAAATCAAAAAAGATTCAAAAGTTTTTGACGCATACAAATCAGAATTGATTAGCGAACGTCACAGACATCGTTATGAATTTAATAACGACTATTTAAAACAAATAGAAGCTGCTGGAATGAAGGCAACTGGAATCAATCCAAAAACTGGATTGGTAGAAATTATTGAATTACCAAACCACCCTTGGTTTGTTGGTGTACAATATCATCCAGAATACAAAAGTACCGTGTTAAATCCACATCCTTTATTTGTGAGCTTTGTAAAAGCTACGTTAAAACATTCAAAAAAATAATACTGTAACAAATAGCAAAAAGAGGTGTCTAATTAATCTGAAAGCCATTCAGCTTTAATTTGGAATAGCATTTGAACTATAAGAATTATCAAAAATAAACGTAATAAAATCAACTAAAAACAGTACAGTTTTGCTACATTTGTCGCGCTTATCTTCAAATTTTGAAGACTGAATGACAAGTTGACACTTAAGAACAATCAATGGAACAAAAAAAATTTGACACAAATTCGTTTATCGGATTACTATTATTAGGAGCCATTATGCTTTGGTTTATGTACACAAACCAAGATGAAGCGCTACCTACCGAAAACACTACAGAAACAATTGTAGATTCTACCAAAACCACCACAACTCCTACTCTCACAAATACTGCAACTCCTGTTGTAACAAATGACTCTTTAAAAAATGCTGCATTGCAAAACAAATTGGGCGCATTTTCTTACGGAGCACAAGTAGCAAAAGAAGGAACAACGGTTTTAGAAAATAAAAAACTAAAATTAACAATCGATAACAAAGGAGGTCAAATTATTGAAGCTCTGGTTAAGACCTATAAAAGATACGATTCTTTACCATTGTATTTAATTAAAGACAAGAACGCTTCTTTCAATATCAATTTTGGAACCACAGACAATCGTATTTTAAATACACAAGACTTGTTATTTATTCCTTCGCTTTCTAAAAATGGGGAGAATCAAGTGCTTTCTATGAGATTGAAAGTTTCTGAAACTCAATATTTAGAATATCGTTATGAAATGAAACCAAACGATTATATGGTAGATTTTGCTGTGCGTTCTCAAGGACTAGGAAACGTTATCAATGCTTCTAACACCATTAATTTAGATTGGAATTTAAAAACATACCGTAACGAGAAAAGTATTTCTACAGAAAATATGTATTCTGAGTTGAAATTCTATACAGATGAAGCTGATTATTTGTCTGCTGGGGCTAGTGATAACGAAATCGTAGACAATGTACAATGGGTTGGTTTTAAACAACACTTTTTTACATCAATTTTATTAACTGACAAGTCATTTAATAAAGCATCTTTAATATCTACGAACTTAGTTAATGATGATAAAATTGATACAGTTTTTACAAAAAAATACGAACTAAACACTCCGTTAGCGTTAAATAATGGTGAGTTAAATTACAATATGAACTGGTATTATGGTCCGGCAGATTATAAAACATTAATAGCCTACAAAGGAAAAAACCTTGGAGAAATTGTTGATTTAGGTTGGGGTATTTTTGGAGCCATTAACAGAGCCATTTTCATTCCAATATTTGGATGGTTAAGTGGTTTAATGTCTAACTACGGATTGATTATTATTTTAATGACCATTGTTGTTAGAATTATCATGTCTCCGTTGGTTTACAAATCGTATGTTTCAAGTGCGAAAATGAAAGTAATTCGCCCAGAGTTAACTGCTATTAGCGAGAAATATCCTGGAAAAGAAAATGCAATGAAACGCCAACAAGAAACCATGGCAGTTCAGCGAAAAGCTGGAGTGAGTATGATGTCTGGTTGTATACCTGCATTGTTACAAATGCCTATTTTCTTTGCGTTATTTAGGTTCTTTCCATCGAACATAGAGTTAAGACAGAAAGGTTTTTTATGGGCAGACGATTTATCATCGTATGATGCTGTTTTTCAATTGCCTTTAAGCATTCCGTTTTACGGAGATCACGTAAGTTTATTTCCAATTTTAGCGTCTGTTGCTATTTTCTTTTATATGAAAATGAATCAAAGTCAACAAGCAAACATGCAAGCACCTGCACAAGAAGGAATGCCAGACATGCAAAAGATGATGAAGATGATGATATACTTCTCTCCTATTATGATGTTGTTTTTCTTTAACAATTATGCAAGTAGTTTAAGTTTATATTACTTTGTTTCTAACCTACTTACGATTGTAATTATGTTAGTAATTAAAAACTATGTAATTGATGAAGACAAGATTCATGCAAAAATTGAAGAAAACAAAAAACGTCCTGAGAAGAAAAAAGGAAAGTTTAGACAACGTTTAGACAATGCGATGAAACAAGCGCAAGAACAACAAGCACAGCAAAAGAAAAGAAAATAGACATTTTAAATGTCATTCTTGTGAAAGCAGGAATCTAAAATAGAAAACCCCGAAGTGAATACTTCGGGGTTTTTATTTTTATAAAAATGTCATTCCGACTAAAACGAAGGAAGCTCAAATGAACTGTCATTCCGAC
>JGI20152J14361_10001719_pt1 | contig 13964 bp, 14 predicted proteins | sample COG_02_FD_14361 | JGI IMG/M metagenome (IMG submission 14361)
AGATATCTCAGCGATGAATACTGAGGAACTTTATAATTTCTTTAGATGTTTAGAATCTCCATATCCTAACGGTGCAATTGAAGACGAATATGGAACATTATTTATTGAGAGAGTAAGATTTTTAAAGAAAAGTTAAATGAGAGTTATATTTTGTGGTTATAGAAGCTGGGCTTTAAATATTATTGATGAAATAAAAAAGCATAAAAAAATAAACTCATGTGAAATCATATCATCAAAAGAAGAATATGATTTTAAATTTAATAAGTTAGTAATCAACGCAGATCTTATAGTTTTTTTAGGATGGAGTTGGATTATTCCAAAGAAAATAACGAATAAATATCTTTGTATTGGAGTACATCCCTCAGATTTGCCAGATTACAGAGGAGGATCGCCTATTCAGCACCAAATAATAAATGGAGTCATTGAAACCAAAATCTCATTAATGACAATAAGCGAAAAATTAGATGGAGGGGATATATGGCTTAAGAATGATTTATATCTTGGAGGTGATACTATTGAGATTATATTTAAGAATCTTGAAGAAAGTTCGATAGCTCTTTTTAATAATTTTTTTAATTTATATCCAAACATTGAACCAATAAAGCAGGATTTAACAAAAGGCAGTTATTTTAAGCGAAGATCACCTGAAGAAAGTAGAATTAAAATAGAAGATTTTAAAAATAAACCTTTGAAAGAAATTTATAATAATATTAGGTGTCTTACGGCACCCTATCCAAATGCTTATATCGAGGATTTGGAAGGAAATAGATTATATTTTAAAGACGTAAGGTATGTAAAAAACAAATAAATTAATAGTCTAATATTTTAATGATGAATAAAATTAATTTAATAATTTCAACTTTATGGTATGCAATACTGATGTTTTTACCCAAAGAATATAGCAAATTTAGAGTTAGATATTATAACAAAAAAGGCTGCACGATAAATAAAAAGTCTACTATTTATCCTAATGTAAGAATTACGGGTAAATTTAAAATGGGTAAAGGAAGTTCTATAGCTCAAAACTGTACAATTTCGGGTGAAAATGCAGGTATATTTATTGGTGAGAATGTTATGGTAGCACCAAATGTAGTAATTGTTGCTTTTAATCATGGTTATTCAAAAACAGATGTTCCAATGGTTAATCAAATTAATGATGAATCATCAATTGACATTAAAGATGATGTTTGGATAGGTTCAAATTGTACAATTGGAAAAGGAGTTACTATAGGCAAAGGATCTATTATTGCTTCAAATTCATTTGTTAATAAAAACGTTCCTGAATTTAGTATATATGGTGGCGTCCCTGCAAAATTAATTAAAATTAGAAATAAAATTGAATAAAAATATTTTAGCTAATTTCATAGGTAAATTTTGGAGTATTTTATCAAACTTTTTATTCATTCCCCTCTACATAAGATATTTGGGGTTTGAGAGTTATTCAATTATAAGTTTTACATTAGTCATAGCTAGTATTATGGCAATAATGGACTCTGGATTAACAGCGACTTTATCAAGAGAATTTGCAAGGTCAGATACTCATTTTAATGAAAAGTTAAAAAAATATAAAACTTTAGAAACATGTTATTTTTTAATTGTTATTCTTTTAATTATTACTGTATATGTGTCCTCAGATTATATTTCTAATAAATGGCTGAATTTAGATACTTTAACTCCAGATAAAGTCTCAGATTACATTAAAATTATTGGTTTTGGTTTTGGTTTTCAAATGATAATGCGTTTTTATTTGGGAGGTCTGATGGGATTAGAAAAACAAATAACAGCTAATAAGCTACAAGTTGGATGGGGGGTTATACGTAATGCTTTAGTAGTTTTTGTAATTTCAACAATTCCAAATTTAGAAGTCTTTTTTTTATGGCAAACAATTACAACTATCTTTTTTACTTTTATTATTAAGTTTGTACTTGAAAAAAAATTAAAACTCAATTCTTTTTCCGATATTTTACCCAAAATTGAAAAGGATGTTGTGAAAAAAATATGGCGGTTTGCATTAGGAATGTTACTCATATCATTAGTTGCAGGGCTAAACTTACAATTAGACAAGATATTAATTAGTAAGTTCCTATCAATTGAAGTTTTGGGATCTTATACACTGGCCGTTTCTTTATCAACAGCTCTTTTAATGGTAGTTAATCCTGTTTCTGCAGCTATACTTCCCAGATTTACAAATCTCTATACTAAAGGAAGAATAGTTGAATCTTCACTATTATACTCTAAAATTAATAGTTACACTTCGATTATATTATTTGCAATCATGGCAAATTTATCTTTTTTTTCAGAACAAATATTATTTATTTGGACCGGAGATTTAAATATTGCTAGTAATGCAAGTATATATTTACCAATAATTTCACTGTCGTATGTAATGTTATCCTTGGCTGTTTTTCCATATAATATAGCCATTGCTAATGGTTATACAAGTTTGAGTAATAAATTAGGATTATCTAGTTTATTTATAACTTTGCCTGGATATTTTCTAGCCACAAAATATTATGGAGGTATAGGTGCAGCACTAGTTTTCGCAATTGTTCAAACTTTAATAACAATAATATACATATATGTAATAAATAATAAATTTTTAAAAGGAATTTCTTTGACCACAATATATTTTAGACAAATGTTATTACCTTTTTTAATCTCTATTATTTCCACTTATGGATTTTATTTGATTTCTTTAAGCCTATTTGAAAATAGAGTAATCATGTTGCTTTACATTTTCTTATCAGTATCTGTTTCGATAATAATTTCATTATTACTACTAAAAAATAAAGATTTTATCCATTTCTTAAGACATATTTATAAAATTATGTGCAAAAAAAAAATATAAATTTATATGAGTAAGTTACTATCAATTTGTATACCAACAAAAAACAGATATAAGACTCTTTTTTCATTATTAAAAAGCATTGATTCTTTTAACTCATTCGAATATGAAGTAATTGTTTACGATACAAGTGAAACTAAACAGATGTATCCAATTTTCACTAATGAAATAAAAGTTAATCACGAGCCTATTAATGTTTCTGTAATAACTTCTTTTGAGAATTCAATAAAAAATGCTGAAGGTGAATGGGTTATTATTTTAGGTGATGATGATGGTATAGATGTCGAAAGTACATTGTATTTTTTAAAAAAGTTAGGTAAATTTGATGCTATTACTTGTAATAGACCAAATTTTACCTGGCCTGATGCTACACATAGATATTTCAAAAATAATAATACTTCAAAATTAAAATTGAATAGATATTATTCAGGTAAAACTACAATTTTGAATGTAGAATCTGAACTTAAAAAGGTTTTAAATAAAGGTGGCGCAAAAGGTCTGCTTAAGCTACCTAGATTATATCATGGTTTTATTAAAAACTCACTAATTAAGAAAATTGTATCTGAATTAGGTACAGTATTTCCAGGTCCAAGTCCAGATATGGCTAGTTCAGTTATATTATCTTTATTTAATGTACAGACTATTAATATTGATCGTCCTTTGGTTATATCGGGTCACAGTAAGAAAAGTACTGCTGGGCAAGCAAATTTAGGAAAACACATCGGAGAAATATCTTCTATAACACACCTGCCAAAAGACACCTCTCAAAAATGGAGTCAGAAAATACCTAAATTTTGGTCAGCTGGTACTATTTACTCAGAAAGTTTAGAAAAAGCAATATTAAGTTCAAATAGAAAAAATTTAGTAAGTAAGATAAATTTCAACTATTTATACGCTCATCTTTTAATTTTTGAGAATCAATACAGAAATAAAATCAGAAAGTTTTTAGTTGATAGTAACACAAATCAAGGAAAAATTTTTTTGTTAAAAACCATGGTTTTTTTTGAAAGAGTTTATAATTTCTTAATTAACAGGTTATTCAACAAATTAAATAAAAAAATAATTCTCTTGAATGATATGGAAGAAGTTATTAAGGTTATAAATTATGAAAATAATAAACTTAAATGCAAGAAAAAGGAATTATACTAACACAATATGGTTATTTACTAATTTTAACCATCTTTTTAGTTATCGATGTAGATTTCTCATTTGGTTTTTATCTGCGGATTTTGATAGCTTTAATGTTTTTATCTGTATTGTTTCAAAAACAAGGCATCAAACGTTTTTATAGGCCAATAGAAATTGTTTTTATAATATTTACGATAGTTTATTCGATTAGATTCATTTTTGATATTTTTTTGAAAGATGTTGAGGTTTTAGGCTATACAAGATCATATTTAATTAACTACTTTTTTTTATTAATTATTTTACCAATTACTTCCATAATTAATAACAGAAAAAGACCTAATATTAAAAAGTTTATTTCTTATTTATGGATTTTTACAATTCTAGCCAATATTTTTTCAGTTGCATATTTTTTAGTTAATGGATTGGATATTGAGTTTCTTTATTCATCTAGAGCTGAGGTCAGATCAGATGATGGAAACTCAACAATTTTAAACCCCATCACTATCGGTCATTTAGGTGTTAGTCTTTTATTGCAGGTGATCTGGAGATTTAAAAATACTAATTCTCTATTGATTTTATTACTAGTACCTTTTGGAATAATAAATTTATTAATCTCTGCATCAAGAGGCCCAATAATGATCTTATTGATTATTTTATTTCTAATTATAATTAGAAAAGTAATAAGTAAAAACAGAAATTGGATAATGATCTTAATTGGTATATTGTTTACTTACTTATTTTATAATTATTTTTTTATAAATATATATCAAAATGATGTTTACTTGATTAATCGATTATTATCTACAACAGAATCTTATGGAGAAGAATCAAGATTTATCATTTGGAACTCTGCCTTAAATGACTTTTTAAACAACCCAATCTTTGGAAATTCAATAGTTACAAATGGAGGTAGTTATCCTCATAATGTATTTTTAGAAATACTAATGAGTACAGGTGTTATAGGATTTATTCTTTTTATTATAATTTTTTCTTATTTGATTTTTAAAACTTCTAAGAAAATTATATTTTCCAATTTTAATAACGAAGATTATATTAATATTTGGTGGCTTGCTATTTTTTTATCTAGCTTGACTTCTGGCGCCTTATTTTTTAATCCAATATTATGGATTTCAACAATTTATATTTTAAAAAATGAATAATATTTTAATAACTGGAGGAGCTGGTTTTATTGGCTCAAAATTAGCAAAGAAGCTTATTGAGATGGAATATCAAGTATATATAATTGATGATTTATCTAAGGGCAAAGAGATTAATATTCCCAATGAAGCAACTTTTATAAAAGGTAAATGTGAAGTAGACATAACATATAAATCAATTTTAGAAATTGATTTTAAATGTATCTATCATTTTGCTGGTCAAAGTTCTGGAGAGAAGAGTTTCTTAGACCCTTTAAACGATTTAAATGCAAATGCAGCTAGTACTTTAACTATATTAAAGTTTGCAAGAAGTATTGCTTGTAGTAAGGTTGTTTTTGCTTCAACTATGTCTGTATATGGGGACAATACAACCCCTTTTAATGAGGCTATGACACCAAACCCATTATCTTTTTACGGAGTTGGCAAACTAGCCTCTGAGCATTACCTCCGTTTGTATAGTAAATTTGGCATAGATACAACATCGGTTAGATTATTTAATGTTTACGGACCTGGGCAAGACTTAGAAGATTTTAAACAAGGAATGGTAAGTATATTTTTAGGTCAAGCGTTAAAAGGCGAAAATATCATAGTAAAAGGCAGTGAGAATAGATTTAGAGATTTTATTTATATAGATGATGTAGTTCATAATTTTATACAAATTGGATTATTTATTAAAGAAAATCCTCTAATAATTAATTTTTGCTCTGGCAGGAAAACCTCAATAGACCAATTGTTAAAATTGATAGTAAACTATTGGCCATCAAATTTAAAAATATTATTTACTGAGGGAACACCTGGAGATCAGTTTGGCTCACTTGGATGTACTAAAATTATGAACAAATATAATATTTCATTTAATACGGAAATTGATACAGGAATAAAAACAACTATTAAACATATCCTGAATGAGTAATACTTATTTGAATTATAATGGTAAAGGATTAGAACTTAATGGATCAAAACAGGATCTTATGTTCAATCCTCAGGACATAAATCATCCTACATATTATTCAAAATTATATGATGAAAAAAAATACACCTTTGCTAATACACTTTATGCACAGTTTTTTATACAAAAGTATCTTCCGGTTGTAAATAGTCTAAGAACTATTAGCAAGAAAAGATTTAAGATTAATAAAATTAATTTTAAACAAGTTTTATTGTTCGATATGGATTTGAATATTAAATATGGATTTAAATTTTATATATGTCTATTACTGTACAACTTAAATATTATTTACACATGGATTAAATTGTTTATTTATTCTGGAATTAGTTTTTTTATAGCTTTTAAATCATCAACTAAACACTCAGTTACTATAGAAGACAAGTTGGTTATTGCAAACTGTAATACGTCTTTATTAAAATTAAGAAATCATTTTCTTAAGGAAAATAATAATTTAAGAATATTAGTGGACCCTATTCAAGTTAAAAATGAAGAGAGCTTTTTTAATTTGCAATCTAGATATAATCTAATAAAACTTATAGTGCCTTCTTTAAAACTGGCTTATTCTAATTATGTTGAATCTATTGAGCTAATGAGACGAATGTCAAAAAATAAGTATGCAGATTTAATTGTTAGGGATTACTTATTAAAAAGAGTATTTTACTCAGCTTTCTTTGAATTAGTGTTACAAAAAACATTGGAAGAGAGTACGGTTAAAACTTTATATTCTGGAGTTAGAGATGAACGTTATAGTTACATTATGCAAAAAATATGTAATAAATTATCGATAGACACCATTTGTATCCCTCACGGTTTAGCGTATGCATACAAATATCCAAATGGGATATTTGGTAATAAGTATTTAGCTTATTCAAATATAGAGGCAGACAGATTATCAGAAATTTACATTGGTGTAAAGCAAAAGTTTATCTCTAAAAATGATAATATACAATCTACTAAGTTTCAACCTAAATATAATTTAGTATATTTTACTAATTCAAGAGATATTTCTGGAGATAAAAGCAATATGTCTAATTTACTAAACTATAACGAAACTTTAATGGTACGATTACATCCAAATGATTTAAAATCTAATTATAAAGATTTAGATGGAATTAGTTTTGTGGATAATTTTTCTGATTCGATATCTGCAAAATATATTGTATCTAAACCAAGTACGGTTTTACTAGAAGGTTTAAAAAATGGTTGTAAACCCGTTGCCCTATTATTATCTAATTTCGATATTTTTTCACACCAACAATATCCAGCTTTCGCTGATAATAGAATAAAAAAAATATATGACTTAAAAACTTTAAAAAGCTATTTATCTTGAAGATATTAATACACCAGGAAAACTTATATGATTACAGGCTTGAACTTTTAAATAAATTAGGAGAGATTCACCAGCTAGTTGTTTTGACATCTAATAATCAATTAGCAAATAAAGACTATAACTTTCGGGTAATAAAAGGAAAGAGAATAGTAATTGGGAAATTTATATTTAACATAGGGGTTTTAAAATTAATATTTTCTCGATTCGATAAATATATCATCTTACCAAATTTATATTATCCACTCACAATATTGTTATTTTTTTTAATACCAAAAAGGAAAAGAATTATATGGGGTTGTGATACCAAAAAGAAAAATTTGATTTTAATGTTTAGAATTTTAATGATGAAATTATCTAGATCCATAATCCAATATAATGATGAAGAAAGAGAAAAATTACTGAAATATAAAATAGATTTGAATAAAATATTTGTTGCAAATAACACAATTTATGTACCGAATGCAACCCATGATCAAGTTACTGCGAAAACCTCTATAATTTATGTAGGACGTCTACAAGCAAGAAAAAAAATTGATTTATTATTTAAGGCCTTCTTAAAACTAAATTTATCAATTAGAGAAAATATTAAGATTGAAATTATTGGAGATGGAGACGTAAAAGAGAATCTGATAAAATTATCAAAAAATTTAAATATTGATAAATCTGTCATTTTTCATGGAAAAATAACAGATCACGAGAAATTAAAAAAAATATTTTCACGAAGTTATGCTTATGTAAGTCCAGATGCAATTGGACTAGGACTACAGCATAGTTTTGCTTATGGTGTTCCAGTTATAACATCTAAAGATGGGTTTAAAGGTGCTGAGTATTATCATTTAGTTAATGAAAAAAACTGCATATTATGGTCTGAAAAAGGAAAGTCATTAGAAAATGCTATAGAACAAATCTTAATTAGGGATATAAATAAAAGAATGTCCGTGACTTGTTTTAACTACTATAAGGAAAGTTTGTCTATTGACAACATGGTAAGAAATTTTAAAGCAGCAATAAGACATTAAAAATATTATAAAATAAAATTTATGGAAATATTAGATTGTACCATCAGAGATGGAGGTTATTACACCAATTGGGACTTTGACCGAAAAATAGTAAAATCGTACTTGGAAAACTTTGAAAATCTACCGGTAGATTATTTAGAAATAGGATATAGGAATCCTATTCTTCCCGGTTATTTTGGGGAATATTTCTTTTGCAAGACTGAAACATTAAATTTCATAAGAAATAATACGACTAAAAAGTTAGTAATTATACTAGATGAAAAAAATGTTAGAATTAAAGACCTTGATCAATTACTTGACCCTTGTATGGGTGTAATTGAAATGATTAGAATTGCAATCGATCCTTTAAATTTTGAAAGAGCACTCAAGTTAGCTACTGAAATCAAGAAGAAAGGTTTCAAAATTGCATTTAATATAATGTACATGTCAACTTGGGATGATCATCCAGAAATGATTGAAGGTTTTGTAAAGCTTAATGGTCTTGTTGATTACCTGTATTTAGTTGATTCTTTTGGAGGGGTTTTCCCTCAAGATGTTATAAAAATCATAAGGAAAATAAAAAGTAAAACAAATGTCAAGCTAGGTTTTCATGGTCATAATAATCTTGAAATGGCACTAGCGAACACTTTAGTAGCTATTGATGAGGGAATTGATATCATAGATTCTACTATAACAGGGATGGGGCGAGGTGCAGGTAATTTAAAGACTGAACTTTTATTGACAACTTTAGATCATAAAATGAACTTAGAGTTAAATTATGACTCTCTATCTATTATTACATCAGAATTTGTAGATCTTCAGAAAAAATATAATTGGGGAACATCTTTACCCTATATGGTGTCTGGAGCTAAATCACTACCCCAAAAACAAGTTATGGAATGGGTTTCAAAAAGATTTTATTCTATGAATAGTATAACTAGGGCACTTAACCGTAAAAATCAAAATCATGTATACCCTAAATTTATTCCTAAAGAGACATTTGAAAATGCATTAATAGTTGGGGGAGGGCCAAGTGTTGACCTAAAAAGTAAAGCAATAATAGATTTTATAAATATTAATTTTGATAATACAGCACTTATTCATGCATCTAGCAAAAATTCAGCTTTATTTAAAGATGTAACGAATAAACAATATTTTTGTTTAGCAGGAAATGAAGGTGTTCGTTTAGAGAAGGTTTTTAATAATTTAAACAACTTCACTGGAAAATGTGTTTTACCTCCATCACCAAGAGAAATGGGGACTTATGTTCCGAATCTCTTAAAATCAAAGACTGTTGAACTAAATGAGATTAATTTTACAGATCTAAATGTTAATTCTCATTTGTCTATTGCCATTCAAACTTCATTATTATTAGGAGTTAAAACAATCTATTTAGTTGGCTTTGATGGATATTATGGAGAAAATATCTCTGAGCAATTTCAAGAATTATTTATTGAAAACACTAATTTATTTAAAGCTATTTCAAGTAAAATAAAATGTATTTCGTTGACACAATCTAAATATGAAAGTATTTCTCAGTCCAGTATTTATAATTTCATAAAATGAAAAAATATATAGTAGTAATACCAGCGCGATATGAGTCTGTTAGACTTCCTGGAAAGCCTTTAATAAATATTTTAGGGAAAACAATGATCCAAAGAGTTTATGAAAGGTGTCTTCAAGTTATTCCGAATGAACTTATATATATAGCTACAGACGATCAAAGAATTCAAGAAGTTGCAGAGAAATTTGGAGCTAATGTTGTTATGACATCTAAAGATTGTAAAACTGGTACAGATAGAGTTGCTGAAGTATCTCAGATAGTACTTGCTGATTATTATATCAATGTTCAAGGAGATGAACCAGTATTTAATCCTGATGACATATTAGATACAATTGCTGCAATTGATCAATTTAATGGTGAAGTAATCAATGGATATTGTCAAATTAAAGAACTTGATAACTTTTTGAGTTTATCAATACCTAAAGTTGTTTTTAGACCAGATGGTCGTTTAATGTATATGTCAAGAAAGTCAATTCCTGGAAATAAGAGGGACAAGTTTAATTATGGTTTTAGACAAGTTTGTATTTATGCTTTTCCTCATAATTTACTTATGAGTTTTAAAAATTCAAAATCTAAAACACCCTTAGAACAGGAAGAGGATATAGAAATATTAAGATTCTTAGAATTAGGGTTTGATGTAAGGATGATAGAGCTTTCAGATGACTCAATATCTGTAGATCATAAAGAAGATATTATTAAAGTTATAAAAAAAATAAAAGATGAAACCTCAAGATTTTAAAATAATACTCTGGGATTTTGACGGAGTAATTATAAATTCAAATTCAGTTCGTGAAGCTGGATTTAGGGATGTTCTTAGTGAATATCCCAAAGAACAAGTTGAAAAGTTAATAGATTATCATAATATTAATGGCGGTTTGTCCAGATACGTAAAATTTCGTTATTTTTTTGAAGAAATAAGAAAGGAATCAATAACTGATGATATGGTGTTAGTACTAGCACAGAAATTTAGTATAATAATGAAAGAACTTTTAGTTAACCCTGATTTATTAATCAGTCCTGTTGTTGAGTTTATAAAAGAGCAGTATAATCTTGGAAAAAAAATGCATATAGTTTCTGGATCAGACGTTAACGAATTAAGAGAATTGTGTAAATCATTAAGGTTGGATCATTTTTTCATTTCAATTAATGGATCACCAACTCCAAAGACAAGCTTAGTAAAAAATATTATTGAAAATGGATATTTGAGTCTATCGGAATATTGTCTGATTGGTGATGCAATAAATGATTATGATGCTTCTAAAGATAACTCAATTAAATTTTTTGGATACAATAACCTAAAACTAAAAAATTTAGATTCATATTTCGAAATATAAATTTTAATAATTAAAGATGAACAATAGAAAACCTCAAATATGCACTAACTGTGTTATGGATACTACAGACTCGAAAATAGTCTTTGATGATAAAGGTGTTTGTGACCATTGCAATACATTTTATTCAGATATATTACCATATTGGCAAACCGACGAAAGAGGAGATAATGCTTTAAAAGAGATAGTTGAAAAAATCAAGAAAGAAGGAGAAGGTAAAGATTTTGATTGCTTAATGGGAATAAGTGGTGGAATAGATAGTTCGTATCTATTGTATATTATGGTTAAGAAGTATGGTTTACGTCCTTTAGTCTTTCACGTTGATGCCGGCTGGAATTCTCAAATTGCCGTTAATAATATTGAAAGACTGGTTGATGGTCTTGGTCTAGATTTATATACAGAGGTCATTAACTGGGAAGAAATAAAAGATTTACAATTGGCTTTTTTTAAGTCAGGCGTTTCACACATAGACACACCACAAGATCATTCATTTTTTGCAACGATGTATAAATTTGCCTCAAAGCATAATATTAAACATATTTTAACTGGTGGGAATTATTCTACAGAATGTGTTAGGAACCCATTAGAGTGGATGTACTATCAGTCTGATTCTATACAACTAAAAGATATCTATAAAAATTATGGAACAGGAAAACTTAAAGATTACCCTGTAACAAATATTCTATGGCACAAGGTTTTTTTGCCATACTTTAAAAAAATAAAATTAATTAGACCTTTAGATTTTTTTCCATATGACAAAGACGAAGCTATGAAAACATTAGTTGATAAGTTTGGTTATCAAGAATATCCTCAAAAACACTTTGAATCGAGATTTACAAGGTTTTATGAAAGTTATTGGTTGCCAAAAAAATTTGGGTTTGATACTAGAAAAGTTCAATATTCTAGTTTGATATTAACAAATCAAATGACTCGTGAAGATGCGTTGGAGAAATTAAAGCATCCTGCTTATGATCCTAAGACTATAAAACAAGATTTTGAATATATTGCCACTAAGTTAGGTATATCGATAAAAGAATTACAATCATATATGGACTCTCCAAATAAAACTTATAAAGACTATAAATCGCAAGAGAATATATATAATATTGGCGCTAAAGTAATGCGTTTTCTTGGGTTAGAAAAAGGCGGTAAAAGATGATAGGGATAATTGATTATGGTTCGGGTAACGTTCAGGCTATTGCGACTATTTACAATAACTTAAATATCGATTATGAAGTAATATCCAATAAAAGTGACTTAAAAAAAGCCGATAAACTTATTTTACCTGGAGTTGGAGCGTTTGATGCGACAATGCAACAATTGATTGATTCGGGGTTAAGAGATGAATTAAATGATTTAGTAATAAGAAAAAAAGTTCCTATTTTAGGAATTTGTGTTGGCCTCCAAGTAATGGGTTTTGGAAGTGATGAAGGTGATTTGCCAGGACTTGGATGGATTCCAGGAACAGTAAAAAAATTCAATATAAATAAAATTGAATTTAAGCCTAAATTACCACATATGGGATGGAACACAATTAGAGATATTAAAAATCACAGTTTATTTAAAGGTATAGATAATGAATTTGGTTTTTACTTTGTGCATAGCTATTACTTTGAATGTGAGAGTGAAGATAATATATTGACAATATCCAATTATAGTATTGATTTTACATCTGCTATCAATTCAGGTCACATAATTGGAACTCAATTTCATCCAGAAAAAAGCCATGAAAATGGTGTATTATTATTTAAAAATTTTGCTCAATTATAATTATGTTAAGATCAAGAATTATTCCATGTTTATTAATACATAATAAAGGTTTAGTTAAAACTGTTAATTTCAAAAATCCAAAATATGTTGGTGATCCAATTAATGCAGTTAAAATTTTTAATGAGAAAGAAGTAGATGAATTAATAGTTTTAGATATTGACGCTACGAAAGAGAATAGAGGACCAAATTTAAAAATGATTAAAAGTTTAGCAAATGAGTGTAGAATGCCATTTTGTTATGGGGGAGGAATTACTACTGTCGAACAAGCTGTAAAAATTATAAGTTTAGGAGCAGAGAAGGTAGCGTTATCTTACTCAGCTTTAAATAATATAAGTTTATGTCAAGAAATTGGTGATATTATAGGTAATCAGAGTGTTGTTGTTGTTATCGATGTGAAAAAGAAAAAAATCTTTGGAGGTTACGATATTTATACTCATAACGGAACTAAAAAAAGTAATTGGAAATTAAACGATTTTATATCAAAACTAGAAGAAATTGGTATAGGTGAAATTGTTATAAACTCCATAGATAATGATGGGGTAATGCAAGGATACGATTTACCTTTAATAGAAAATATAAGAGAAAAATGCAGTATGCCTATTACAGCTATAGGTGGTGCTGGTAGTTTACAAAATATAAAAGATTTAATTAGTAAATTTAAAATTATAGGTGCAGCTGCGGGTAGTCTTTTTGTATTTAAAGGTAAATATAAAGCAGTATTGATAAGTTATCCAAATAGAGAAGAGAGAAAGCCTATTTATTAATAAAAATATGAAACAGATAATACAAGATCTTAAAAATGGAGATACAATTTTAGAAGAAGTGCCGGTGCCAAGAGTAAAATCAGGAAGTGTTCTTATTCAAACTACAAGAACTTTAGTTTCATTAGGAA
>JGI20152J14361_10001745_pt1 | contig 13855 bp, 14 predicted proteins | sample COG_02_FD_14361 | JGI IMG/M metagenome (IMG submission 14361)
GGGAGCCATTACTGGAGCCACAACTGCTGCTTTTTCTGGACAGATTTCAGCCAATGCTACTGGAAACTCTCTTGTTGTGGCCGATACTCTCCGAATCGCTCAAACCGGTTCAGGTCTTCGCATGACCAATGTGGGTGGTTTCGACAACGACGGTTCTACAAACTTTGTTGTTTTTGGAACTAATGACTTGATTTTGGCTGCTAACGGCGAGTCCAACACCGCCATTACCATTGATGCTACGGCTCAAGATGTTACCGTTCAAAATGACCTTCGCATTGGAACTTCAGCCCTTTATATTAACGGAACTCAAGTCACGACTACGGCTACCGAACTCAACCAATTAGACGGCGTAACTCTCGGCACCGCCGCTTCCTCCAATGTAGGGGACTTTGCGACGGCAGCACAAGGAGCCACAGCAGACACAGCATTACAAATTGTAGCCGTAGATGGCTCCACGATTACAGGCGACGGAACTCCCGGTAATCCATTGGTGGCCGCCGGTGGAGGTGGAGGAATCTCTATTGGTGATTCAGTCGGTTCGGGAACATCGGGTTCAATTTTATTCGTGGATGCTTCAACCAATCTTGCACAAGACAATGGAGAATTGTATTGGGATAATACGAATAACCGATTAGGGATTGGAACAACCTCCCCTTCTGCCGCTATTGAAGTGGATGCAGGAGCCTCAACGGAATATGCAATTCTTAGCACGGGTGCAAATGGAAGAGTCGGATTAACGACTCAATACGGAGGCATTCACATTAACAATGTGGAAGGCACGGCTGATTTGTGGCAATTATCCGAGCGAGATACCGCACAATTTGATATTGCTTTTGGAACGCCCGATTCGGGAAACAATGTTGCGGCAACAGATACCCAATTTAGGATCACAAATGGCGGGAATGTCGGTATTGGATTAGGTAGCACAAATCCCTCTCAAAAACTTCATGTAAGCGGAACCATTCGCCAAACAAACTCAACAAGTGCGGTTTTGGTTTCGGATGGAAACGGTGATATTGGTTCAGCGAGCAATTTACAAGATGTAGCATACCTTGCCGCAGGAGATAACGTCTCCGCATTAGCCAATGATTCAAATTACATCAATCCGACTCAGATAGGTGCGTTTGCGCCACCTGCCGCCCCACCTGTTCCCGCCGCATTCGCTGATTCACCTACGGGTGGTCCTTTGAATCCCACAGGTTGGTTACAAATTGATGTAGGATTGGGTCCGATGTTTGTCCCCGTCTTCCAGTGAAGAACCTTCAACTACCTCATCCTCGTTACGGTCTACCATGACCCCCAAGAAGTCACCACCCGTCCAGACCAAGAGCCCCGCGACTCCCAAGTCAATGGATCCCAGTGCACCCGTCAGCATCCAGCTCCCACTCCACTACGCCGCCATCGTGCAGAACTCCCTGGAACGATCGCTGCAGGCGCAGGGACGCGAGGGTGCTCGCATGCTCGTCACGATCCTCGATGCCTTCGCAGACGCCGTCGGTGATTATCGCATCCCGGAGACGGAGGAACGATCTGATGACGACTCCCGAACCGAGTGAGGATCAACGGACCCCCAGCAAGCCCCGTGCCACCGTGGCCAGGGTCGACTTCAAGATCGAGCAGATACTCGAGGAGATGGACGGCATCCGCATAGAGATGTCGCAGATCCGCAGCGCACTAAAGGAACTGGCTGAGGTATTGAAGCCCGCCGAGAAACCCGACGATAGATCGATCGGTAGCCACGACTTCGGCATGTTCGGTTGAACTTCAGAACAGCTTCTGTTGCACGGGCGCGTTGGGATCGTCGAAGGTCTCGGACACCCACTTCGACACCTGCCGATACAGGTTGGCGATGTATTCGTTACACCCGAATGCCTCGATCAGTTCGTCCATCAGCGCATCGTATTTACGCACGGCTCCGGCCGATACGGTCAGCAGCAGGTTACCCGGGCACGGAACCTCCACGGTCTGACCGGTGAATGGATCCGTCTTGGTCTCGGCCACGGTGTTGCACCGTCCCGATAGCGGAGCACGTCGGTATGAAGCCCCGCACTTGGTGCAACGGATCTTCTGCTGTCCGAAAGCACGCAGGTTGCCACGCATGTCCCTGATCAGGTGACGATCGATCAACCGCGATACCTGATCCCTGTTGTCGACCGCTGCCAGCACCTCGCCCAGTGCGAACTGTGCCATGGTCTTCTGACGCATCGATTCCAGCGTGTTATACGGATTGTTGCGTGGACCCGCATCGCAGGCGATGGTTCCGTGGGTGTATCCGATGCCCCGCAGAGCCCGGTCGGTTCCGAGGATGTCCTCGACGATGGTGACCCCGTGCTTGAGAGCTTCCTTGGGTCCTGGTGGGTTGGACGGATCGGCCACGGTGAGATCGTAGAACGACACGGGATACGGACCCTGGTTGATCTCGACGTTGAGTGCTTCCTTGTCCACCTCGTTCGGAACGATCCTCGTGGTCAGCGTCAGCGGTGAGTCCATTCGCCCACCACGGGTTCTCGGAAGGAACAGCCTGCTGAAATTGATGAGTCCGTCACCCAGCATCATGATGCAGTCGATGTCGCCGTCGCAGTTGCGTCGCTTGGCGGCGTGGAAGTATGGGTGGCCGTAGTGTCCCTTGATGTGCGCGAACCCGATGATCCTGCACAGCACCGCTCCCGAGGTGTGGGGAGCCAGACCCATGGCCAGTTGACCGATTAGATCATTGGGCTTGGAGCACTGGTAGATGGGATCAAGGTCGTAGATGTGGTTGAGTTCGTCGTCCACGAAACGACACACGTTCAGCAGACCGTCGACGCAGTTCCACGGCACCACGATGTCCTGCGGGTAGATCTCGATGACCTGGTCGTCGGACACCACCGCCTGACCGTGCACATCCGTGGCGTAACCGAGTTCCACCGCCCTCTCCGCAGTCAGACCGATCTCATCCGGTCGGAAGTGAGTCATGGTGATGTCCACCATGTCGAATCGAACGGTGCCGTCCCGGAATGTGCTGGTGTTGTTGCGTGCCCGCAGGATGCCCTTCTCCAGGGGTTCGGGATGCTTCTCCCCGGATCCCAGGTAGGTATCGCCCTTGACGGGAACATCGCTTATCTGATCCACGTTATCCTTGGCCGCCAGCCACAGCGGTTCCATGTCGAACTGATGATCCCTCACGATCTCCACGAGATCGGTGTTGGCACCGCACCCCTGGCAGACGCCCTCTATACCCTGTTGCTGGCAATCAGGACACTCCCTCCAGCCTATCATGACCGTGTCGGGTTTGCGGACGGCATCGTGAACCCGTCGTTGGTTACCGACCTTCTTGCCGAGCGGGAATAGACAGTGTATGGCGGGTTTGAGTTCCCTGTGTTTGGAACCCTCGGGTTTGCCCATCCGGGCTCCGATACGCAGACCTATCGGTTCGCGGATCTCCGCATCCGGGATCGCAGACCGCACCAGATCGAGTCCGTCACCGTCTCTGTCAAAAATGACAGACTTCTGTGCACTCAGATGCAACAGCATCTCGGAATGCGTTCCGTGCAGAACCCCTGCCGCGTCGACATCGACGTGCAGACGGTAGACGATCTCGAGATGATCGGGATCCACGGTCTTGCCGTTCATGCCGGCCACCAGTCGATCGAGTTCATCACCCGTCACTTCCTGCAGACCCACGGGAACGAAACGCGGATCGAGCGGGATTCCGAGGTTGCGACATTCGGCCAGAGCCGAGTCGAGATCGGTCACGGGATCACCCGAACGCATCTGCTGATGCCACTCGTCGACGTAGGGACTCGCTGCCAGCGGATGGTTGTTCTCCAGGAACTCGCCCACGGGAACCAGCAGATCACCGAGATCCCAGACCTTGGCTATCGGATAGCCGTCCTCGTTGGGACTAAGGTCACCCGGTATCTCGTTCTCGTCCTGGATCCTCCTCGCCGAACCGTCCAGGAACTGCACGTATGGACCGTCGACCTCCGTGCACGGCGTCACCACCGTGCCCTTGCCAGGGCGTTCGTATTTGAGTTGGGTTCCCACGATGGCGAAACCCGATAGAGCCGCCATGGTGGCTGGATGGCATGCCGTGGTCGCCAGACCAGCCAGACGCGAACGCCCGTATCTGAGTCGGAAACCGCCCGGTGCCATGGGTTGGCTGAACACGGGTCGTCCCGCCAGCACGTCGGATATGAACTTGTAGCTCGGCTCGATTCCCTTGGAACCCTTGCCACCCTTGACCAGTGATCTCAGCCAGTCCCAGCCGTCGAGACCGAGCGCATCCACGTATTTGAGGATCTTCGGAGCTTTGAGAACCATGCCCTCGCACAGAACCAGCAGCGCACCCTCGCGGATCTTGGGACTGCTGACGCGACCCGGAGCCGGTTCACGGTATCCCGTCACCTCGGCACCCACGCCCTCGCCGTCCAGGTATATCGGACAGTTCTCGAGGATGAGTTCCAGTTCGGGATTCGATGGTCGGTATTGCAGACCGCGTGCGTATTTGGAGACCTCCTCCTTGAATCGCTCGATCTCCTCGAAGTGCGTCTTGGGTGGATCGAGGCGGAACTCGCGTCTCAGCAGATCGCCGATCAGCACGGATAGAGCCTGACCGGTTCCACCCGCCGAACGGATCGGACCCGCGTATGATATTCCGAGGCAGGCTCTCGCGGAACCCGGATTGTCGTAGACCCTGCACGTCACCACACCCTCCAGCGGAGCCACCAGGATGCCCTCGGTCAGCACCGCCAGTCCCGCGCAGACACCGTGGTAGATGGCCAGCCCGAGATGGGCTCTGTCGGCGGATTCACGATCCCTGTCGGGAACCTTGTCGAACCTCGCCAGGGTATCCCTCCACGGTGTCGTCATGGAATCCTCGTCGTAGACCACCGTGGCACCCATCCCGCCGCAGTCGTCGCACAGGTATCGGCTCGATGAACCGGTTCCGGCGCAACCCACGCAGGTTCGCTTGGTGGAGTATAGGAATGTCTCGGCCGAGACCACCTTGGCGATCTCGAGTGCCATGCGCTCACGGTTGCCGTCGTAGACTCCCTCGAGATCCCTGATCTGCTCGGCGGTTCGCCTCTGATGCAGGAACTCCAGTAACTTCTGGACGCGGTCAGCCAGATCGGCAGCCTGCGGGATCTCGACGAAGTTGCGTGGGTCACGACCCTGCGCTCTCGCCATGGCCGCCACCTCGTAGAACTGGTCGCAACCATCCTGCAGCATGGCCCAGTAGTCGTCGAGCGGACCCCCCATACACCGAAACGGGTGATTCCACCTATATCAAGCGACGGTTGATGACCGAGGCATGGGGATCGAAACTCCTCAGTTGGGGAGAACTCCTGAGGAGTATCTGGTCGGGGAAGCTGGTGATCAGCCTCTTGGCCAGGATCTTGAGTGCCCGACGTCCGGTGCCGTCTTTCAGCATCTCCGCTTGGATTGTGGGTCTCAGGAGCGCGTTGGCCGATTGCCGGTATATCTTGGAGAACACCGTCGTCCACATGACGTCGGAGATGACCCATTCGTTAGCCGTCCTCCCGGGATTCGAGGTGTATCCCAACTTCCGCCACACACCGCAGGTATCCCCAAGGGCTGGTCCATCCATGATAAGATGGGAATGTGGGCGTTTCCAGACCGAGTTGAGTATCGCATTGACGTAGCCGTTGTAGAAGGCATCCCAGTTCTCCGGCCAACCGCAGTTGGCTCCGAACAGAAGTAGATCCACCGTCCATTCCTGTTCGTTGGTAATCGCCAGGCTGCTGTTGTGTCCAACCCAACTAACCCCGTGGATCTGGTGATGACCGTCAATGAAGCAACCGTCCCCGTCGTGCGTCCAGTATCCCACGGTTCCGGGTGGAACCCCCTGCCCGTAGGGGTCATCGTCCCGGAGCATGGTGAAACGCAGGACGTATGAGTAGGCTGGCACGTCCCCCAGACCGTATGTCGAATACTTCGGAACCTGGCAACCATTCAGATCGTGGGGTAGATCGGTCGCGGGTCTCTGGGATTCCACGTTGCCCTCCCTCTGGGGGAACAGCCAGTTGGGACTGGCCATCGTGGCATAGGCTTCCAGATCTTCGCTCGTCAGTTGGGGTATGGCGTTGAGTATGGCCGTTTGGACAGGATTCAGCGCATCCATCAGACACCACCGAACCGTATCAGCGTCACATGGATGGCGAATCTCGGAGCTCTGCCCAAATCCTCGCTGAGTCCGTCCCAGATGGTGAACTGATCGGCGGGACGCCTCATCAGCGAACTCTCCAGCGTCTGAATAGCCTCGGTGTAGTGTGAATCGTATTCGATCGAGTCCAACATATCCTCCTCGTCATCGTAATCCCCCGGATCGGTTATCGTGTATCCCTGTCTGCTCATGAAGTTCTGGACATCGGAAACCGCTTCGAGGCGATCCTCGTATCGGTAGGCACCGATCGTGGTCAGTGGTCCCCACCTCTGCACGCCCTCGGTCAGATCCGCCGAAGTCGGCCAAGCTGCCCAGGCACACGACGAACAGCGATCCTGCGTGTATGACTCATCCAGCAGTAGACTGACCACGATGAAGTTCTCGTCTCCCTCGAATACTTTCTTGACGTCTACCAACACCTCGGTGTTTATCGTCTGGATCCGCCGTTTCATTTACCCACCATCCTTGCCAGTTCGCTGGCGTTGGCGTTCTCGATGCCCACGAACTCCTCCCAGTGGTCATCCCAGAATTGGGCTGTGTCCATATTGGTGTATGATTTGACTATTGTTCCATCCCCAATGCCTTTTTTAATCCAATTTGCCACTTGGTCGGCATTCACTTTACGTCCGCAATCGTCACAATGATGTTGACGATCCAGATGGATAATGCCATCGCAGTCTGCGACGGTTGATCCATTGATCTCTCGGCAATCGGCAACCAGACCCGCCAGACGGTATCCATTCCTACTCAAACGTTCAAAGATGACATCGTTGAGCATCTCCTCCACCATCTCGGACTGGTAGGCGTTGGATAGCAGACGACGTAGAGCCTTCGCTGAGACCATGACACTACCGTCGCGATTGATGGTTGCCGAGGTATCCATGGATCATCCTGCGTCAAACGACTACAAGAACGCTTAGGTAGGAACGACCCATCCAGGGTAGTTATGGAAGACATCCAGATAATCGCACTCGGACTCGGATACCTCGTGGCATTCATGGCAGGTCGTTGGACCGCCATGCGATCAGCCATCCTGACCAACCTCGCTGACAGCGTCTCCGATGGCATCGACAAGATCGAGGAAGTCACCGGAATAGACATCCCCGATGATCTCGAGGACAAGATCGAGGACGCGGTCGACGATCTCGCCGAGGACTTGCTCGACAAGGTCGAGGATGTTGCCGAGGACGTCGTTGACGCCGTCGAGAACGCCGAATCGATCGAGGATGCCGTGGAAGCAGTCCGATCCTCACTCGACGTCTCGCTCGAGGATCTCGAGGATCTCACGGTCGCTGGTCTCAAGGAACGACTGGTCGAACTCGGTCTACCCACCAAGGGTCGCAAAGCCGAACTCATCGCCCGCATCACCGAATACGTGGAGGGATCCCAATGAACTGGAGATCTCTCGGACTATACTCCTGCATCGCCTCGGTCGTCGGATCGATAGGCATCTACTTCGGCATCGGTGACGAACTGCTCGGCATCTTCGTCGGACTCTGGGCACCGACCCTCCTGCTCATCACCGATCGTCTCCAAGAGATGCTCGAAGAGTGATTGTTATACGGGTGCTGACACAGATTCCCTTCATGGCGAGGGACATACTCCGTGAACTGGTCGAAAGGTTCGCCCTTTCGATGCCCCAGGATCGCAGATACATCAACTACATACCACCCGTGGATACCTGGGAACACTCCCTCTGGTTGACACGAAACGATCCCGTCGAACGCCTCATAGTATCAACGCAGAAGCAGAGGGGTCGTAACGGATCACTGGCGGCCGGACTCGGCGCACTCCGTGGCGATCGCCTTCCCGATGACGGTGCCGATGACAACGAACGCGCCACCTGGTTCTGCGAGAACCTCTCGGGGAGACCCGTGCGTCTCAACTTCTCCGACCGTCGATCGGTGGGTCGGCGTCGCGTTCCCAACTACCGTTCCCTCAAGCTCGGAAACATCTACCTGCACTCCGAGAGCATCGACGTCCTCAACCGATGGACCGGACCCGACAACACCCGCAGCGTCCACAGGTTCAATCTGTTCATACCACGTGCCATCTCGCCCCGCGGAACAAACGTCTACGGCGATCACATCATCGTGGAGCAACCCATCAAGGAATCGTTCCGAAGCAGATACGGTTGGCGTTGCTGGGTGGCGAGAATATACGACGAGGAAAACCCCACCTCCAAGCGGGGAATGATAAAGGAACTCGAACGGGAGACCGTCCTCGAATCGCTGTTCCAGGTGGACGGATTCTCATCCGTGCTGACGAACTCGCAGTTCCCGTTCCTGATCAACTGGCACGCTGATGCCTCGGGAATCAGGCTTCCCGGGATAGATCGTATCGGTATCTGATCCTGATCGGATTGGCCGGGTAGGCATCGACATCGCTGTCATCGAGGAAGAACACCTGGAAACGACCCGTCGGCATCTTGACGGGACCCGAACCCGGATTGGAGATGTCTGAGACCGCTATGAACTCCGGTCCACTGGGATCAACGTTGTCGTCGACACCCATCCTTACCTCGGTGAAACGCAGATCGAACCTCTGCAACAGTATCTCGAGGGGTGACACGTTCATGGATCCACTACCCGACCACCGGTTGTTGGCCACCGCTGCACCACGAACCTTGGACGAACCCAGGAACTGTGACGACACGGCGGGATCGCTGATGTTGGCTCTCAGCAGCTTTCGCTTCAGCAGTTCCGCGATGCGTGATCGATGGAAGCGCACGGCATCCACGGGATCCAGGGTGCTCGTCAGCGGATCGAGATCGAACTGCCACCAGATGTCGGTGTATTCATCGCCACGCGTGGTGGTGGCATTGGGACCCGCCTGCCCTCCACGACCCAGCGTGCTACCGTCCATGGACTCGAGCTTGCCGTAGACCACGGTGGAATACTTGTGCAGGGGCACGAAGTTGGCTTGCCATCGGTTGTTGGAGGGATTCTTGGAGATGATGGGTTGCGACACGTTGCTGGCGTCGGGTAGCGTCTGTGCGCCCATGGATCTAATGGTGGTTCCCAGATCCCTCGCCGAACGCGAAGCCGAGTTGCCGGCACGCATGGATTCCAGGAAGTCGGGAACCAGTTGCTCGGGAGTCCTGACGGGAACTATCTGCAGTGGACGTCCACGTCCGCGTCGACGGTATGACCATGCCACGCCGTTGAGATCCATCCACTTGACCAGCGTGCGGGAAGTGGTTCCGCACATCTCGGAAGCGGGCCTGGCTGCCATACCAGTTCGGATCATGAGATCGTAGGCTCTCATGGCGCGCTGCGCTGTGTCGGCCTTCATGTATCATCCCTACTGCAACCAACTACTTGAGGTGAGTCATCGGGTCTCCAACCCGTCGTGCACCAGTTGATCAGGAAACGGAATGGCATGGGCTCGGCCATGAAGACCACATGATCGTTCAGCCAGCCGTTCTCGGGAGACCACCGCATCAGACCCTCGCTCGACCACGGATCACTCGTCTGCTCCGATATGCTGTTGACCCAGCTCTCCTCCGTCAGCACCTGCACGGGAACATCGCCGTCACGGCCCCACGAGGAGCCCACCATGCCGACACCGATCCTACCGTATGCGGGCAGATCACCGTCGAACCACAGCACGGAGTATGGGGTGTCCGGACGCGGGAGTTCGTTGCCGTGTTCCCGGCCACACACCGTCACCTCGAGTCCGTGCTCCCTGGCAGTTCTCATCACGCCCAGCAGCGTCACGTCCTCAACCCTCTGCGCCAGTCTCAGCAGCATCGGATTGATGTTCGACAGTCCCGGCAGATATATCCCTGCCACGGTGGCGGGTATGGCATCCCTGCTCAAAGACCCCAGGTCACGACCCCCCATTAAGCCCCAAGAGCCCGCGTTCACTGGTCATGGGAATCCTCCTCGGGATCGTCCCACACGGGATCCTCTATCGGACCCAATGCGCCGTTCCTCCCGAGCAATCGCGATATGATGGGGTGGACAGTGAACGAACCGTCGGGACGGACGATCACCCCTCGCGAGAAGAATGTCCAGTAGCCCTTGCGAGCTACCCAATCCATCATGTCGGCGATGGGATCGCGTGAACGCTCCTCCCACGGATCCTCGGATCCATGATCGTATAGCGTCCTCATGATGGGGTATCGTTGCTCCCACGTCATCATGGCGACACCGTTACGGAAGCGTGGATAATAGAAATCACGGAGGTAACTCCATGTTAGATCCTCGGGGTGTCGTATCGAACTCACTCGCCGTCACCCCCGAAGTTCCATTCCGATCTGGGTTGGAAGACCAGCATCTCGTCACCGATCCTGACCACGCCGTTGAACGATTCCAACTGTTCGAGATCCTCGTCCGAAAGGCGAACGCCCTGATCGCGGAGATCCCTCAACGAGACCGGTTCGGGGAACAGCGTGATGGCGGTGGCGTGCTTGGCCACCAGATTGGGATCTATCTCGGCATTCATGAGATCTATCGGGAAGTCGTGCGTCATGGTCTGCAGGCTCTTTCGGAACAGCTCGCTGGCCTCGTCGAGATGCGGGAACTCCACGGTCTCGGCGCCGCAGAGACGTGCGAATGCCCTCACGAGGTTGACGAACTCCTGGTATTTTCGGTAGTCGGTCGTCACTCCCGCTCTCTTGATGAAGACCTTTCTGAAAGCCTCGTTGTCCTCGAACGAATCGAACTCGGAATTGACGAGTGGCTCCAGTGGACCGATCTGAGGAACGGATCCCGAGACGGAACGCAGGTATTCCCTGAAGAAATCTCTCCACATGGCCTCGGCGTCGCGGTTGGAATTGCCCTCGTGTCGACCGTCCATGGTCCGGAGGATGTTGGAGCGGATGTGATCCTTGGCGTCCTCGCCAGCCAGACTCATCTGGGTGAAGATCAGGGTGAGACGACTCATGATCTGGTATGTGTAGTCGCCGAATGCCGCCAGCATGGCGGTCTTGTCGGAGTAGTCATCCACGTTGCCGTGCGATCCGAAGTCCGCAGGTGGATTACCGAGGAATAGTAGGTTGGTGCAGGTCTCACGGCGTGTGTGGACGTTGCCCTTGCTGATAGCCACGTAACCGTTGGCCATGGCGTTCATCAGTTCGCCGAATGTCTCGTCGGCCCATGTCTGGAACTCGGAGACCGCGATGCGCTCGTTGTGCATCTTGGGTAGCAATCCCAGGCTGACGCTGTTGATGTCCTCGCCCGACATGGCTCCGATGAGTCCTGCCACGGTGGCTTGCTTGCCCGTTCCCGCTATGCCGCAGGGAACCAAAGGCTCGATGACGTGTTCGATCATGTGATCCTTGCCCTCGCCCACCGAGGAGACGATGCCGATGTGCAGCATGTCCTGCTTGGTTCGCGGACTCAGGCAGAACAGCATTATGGCCTTCTTGAGGTAGTCCTTGGCATACAATCGACCCCATAGGGTGTCATCACGGATCATCAGATCCAGGGGAGTCAGGCCACGCGTCACCACAGGGAATCCGTTGAACTCCCACCTACCGGGTGCGGTTCTGTATCGAGCCACGTCGGCATTGGCGATGATGGCCATTGTGCGTCGATCGTAGTCAACGGGCATGCCGTTGGCATCGAGTCGTGCTTCCTCTCGGACGAGGCAGGTGTATTCGGAACATAGATCCACGAAGTCGCGGAGCTGTTGGTCTGTCATCTGGGAACGGCTCGTCTCGTGATACGGCGCCAGGGCGTCGACCACGAAGATGCGTTCCTTGCCACGGTTCCGGAATGCTCCAGCGAGGAACACCTTGGAGCCGCGTTGCAGACTCTCGGTCAGATCTACCATTATCTGTGTCAGCCACAGATCGGAATTGGTTGATGCGGCAGAATCACCGCCTGATAGGACGTTACGATCCGCATTGGAAGCCGTGCACTCGAGGGTGTATTGGCCGTCGGAAACGACGAAACGCAGTTCGGTCCGGTCGATACCGATCTTGGGTGGTAGTGGGGAGTCCTCGAGTTTGAGGCAGACACCGCTGCCCCAGGAGTATGCCCCTGTCACCTTGGATCGATAGACCTGTGCCAGACTGACGCTGTGGTCGTCGTATTGGTCGACGCAGCTTCGGACGTAATCGTTGATCGCATCAGGGATCCTACTATCAGGATTTGCAGTCATTGGGAACCTCCTCGCAGACCCAGCGGGCCGGCGTGAGGGTCGTGACCGCTCGTCCGACTTGAATCAACCGCCATCTGATCGACATCAACACCCAGGGCAAGCCCTATACGGGTGTCAGCACCGAATCGACCCCATGAGGGTCGGGATGTGGTGTGGATCGGGTCGTGCGAGACTACGCTCAGTCTTGGAACTGGTCTTCGGGGACGGGTGGGACCACGAGGGAGTCGTTCTTGCCTGCGGAATCAGTGATCTTGATGCTGAAACGGTTGTAGGTTCGTCCAGTCTTGGATTGATCCTGGTGGCGAAGGAATGTGACCTGCAGAGGGTAGGTGTGTCCAGCTTCGAGAGCCTTGGAGACAGCCGTTGCGAGGTGCTCTTGCTCGTATCCAGAGAGCCAGAAAGTCTGTCGTCGACCGCCAGTGGGTTCGATCACGCGAACTGCGGTGTTGTAGGTCGTTTCGTCGCCTTCGACGGTGTAGTTTCCGCTGATTCCGCTGGTGAAGCCTTCGAGAAGGTAGTCCTTGTGGAGTTGGTCGCGGTCCACCTTCAGGGTGTCACGGACGGGCCACTTTTGGGTGGTCTCCTCTCGGTTGTTCTCAATGTCTGCCAGGAAGTTTTCGATCTCGTTGCTCATCTTGTTCATCTCCATTTTTGTTTTTGGTTTTTGACGCCCCCGTCTTTTGTGGTTGGGGACAAATATACGTTTGTCTATCACCCCTATAAACGAATCGGTGGGCGCCGTGGATCCACCATCATATCTTATGACGCGCGCGCGAGTGCATCGTTTTTCCATCGGTGGATTGAAGTATCGACGACCCCCACCAAAGGGTATGAGCAAGCGTTGGTTCCAGCCGTTGACGGGAATAAAGGTGGCATCCGAGTCATCACCAGGTCCCGGTTGGTTGACGATCGTCAGCATGGAGATGCCCGATGGTCGCACGATCGACTCCACCCTCGACGACCTCAACACCTGGCTGAAGACCACCCAAACCACCTACGCCGCTGGGATCTCCGACGGTGTCCTGCAGATAACGGGTGACAGCAGCAAGGTCGGCAGGGATCTGATACCGAGCATCTTGGCCTGCCGATACTTCCTCGCCGAGGAATACGATCAGGACGGATACCAAGCCTGGTTCATCACCTACGATTACGATGCCACACCATACGAGGGCACGACCATCGAGGTATTCGATGACGAACCCGATCCCGATGTCGCCGACATCACTGGCGGTGGCGGTGGCGGTGGCGGTGGCGGACCACCTCCCGAGAAACCCCCTCCCTGGGACAAGGGCGTCCCGTTCCCCGATGTCGGACCCCTGCCCGGTGAACCAGTCCTCCCGGAACCCGTGGAAGCGCCCGATGACCCCAGCAAACCCATAAGCGAGATCGCCAAGGAGCAGGCGGATTCCGATCTCGGCATGATTCCCGATCCCGATGGTGACATCCAACACCCCGACGGAGCTCCCTCCGACAAGAAGGGCGATTGCCAGGACTGCGGCGGAACGGGTGAGATCCCCTCCGATGACGGATCCGGTGACGAGGAAGGCGACGACGGCGACGACGGCGAAGGCGACGACG
>JGI20152J14361_10001760_pt1 | contig 13816 bp, 12 predicted proteins | sample COG_02_FD_14361 | JGI IMG/M metagenome (IMG submission 14361)
CTCTAAAAAATAAAACCCGGCTTAATCGCTGGGTTTTTTGTGCCCTGAGATATGCCTGCAGCCCGCAGTCATTTTTTCATGAACTTTTCGTTTGCCAACCCCTAATTTTCCTGAAAACCCGCGTTAATTAACGGAAAAAGTAACGTAACTTTCTACCCGAGAGGGAGCGTTAAGGCCAAAATTAGCATGTCAAATAAATGGCTTAACGAAATTTCGCCCTCGTTAGAAAGTCGAAAACTGAACACTTCTGAACACCAAAAGTGACACTTTTTGACCCGGTAATTTGAAGGAAGGAACATGGGTAAAATAGGATTTAGAATTCGGAGCAAGGTCAACAAACAGGTCAGTATTTATGTCTACCTGTATGGACCGTTCAAAACAAGATTAGAGGCGAAAACGGGTTTTGTGGTTTTACGAGACGAATGGGACATCAAGAAAATGCGCGCCAGAATTTCAGATGAAAATGGTGTACGCCTGAACGGCTATCTAGATCAACTAGAAAGACATCTTGTTTTCCAATACAACAATCTCCACTCCAGTTCTCAGGAGTTTACCAGAGGATGGCTTGAAAGTCAGATCAGTGCCTGTTTCAATAGACCGGATAAAGACAACCGGTCTAAGCTCACCTATCAAATACGTCGCTACATTAATGTGGCAGATACCAAACGTGTTCGATCTACGGGAAGCATTGGCTTATCTTATAATACCATACGTTCCTACGAGCTGTTCGAAAAGATCATCAAGAACTTCGAAGAGTACCGTGGACAACCCGTACTCATTGAGCATATCGATAAGGCTTTGATAGACAGCTTTACCCACTGGATGCTCAAGGTTCAGAAATACAGCACCAATAATACTGGACACCAACTCAAGCAAATAAAGACTATTTGTAAAGAGGCTGACCGAAATGGATTACAGGTGCATCCATTCACCAAACATATTGAAGGGTTCCGTCAGCGCAGGTCCGATCGGATCATCCATACCATTAGCTTTGAAGAAATAGAACGGATCAAGAAACTGAAAGATCTGGCTCCGGAGCTTGAGAATACAAGAAAGTGGATGTTGATAGGCTTCTATTCAGGCCAACGAGTAAGCGATCTGCTAAAACTGACCGAAGCACAGGTAAGACATGCCATGAATGGCGTCTATATAGATGTCACTCAACAAAAAACGGGTAAGCATGTCACCATTGGAGTGAGCGACCCAACGACAATAAAGATTATCAAGGAAGAATTTCCAAAGCCACTATCTGCGATACTCTTTAACAAGTACATCAAAGAGGTTTGCAAAAAAGCGGGAATGACGGAGCACGTCAAAGGATTCAAACAGAACCCAGAGACTAGACGAAAGGAACCGGGAATCTTTCCAAAGTATGAACTAATTTGTGCCCATGACCTAAGACGATCATTTGCCACCAACTACTTCGGAAAAGTGGAAACCCCAATTCTAATGTCCATCACTGGACACTCTAAGGAAACTACATTCCTTTCCTACATAGGCGCCAACCCTAATAAGGACGCTATGGCCGATGCTTTTATGATGCGGGCAGCTAATTTGTAATTACTTCCGTTCGCGTTCTTCATTAAGATAATCTGTCTTGCTCTTACTCCAGTCTAAAGATCTACTATCCTTAAACTCCTGAGTAAAGCGATCATCTTGTGGTTTAGCTTTTGGGATAACATAGTTCGCTGAAATCTGAACAAGTTTTAATAACTGACTTACGTTAAGCTCATCCATCTTCTCATAGAGCTTAGCCATTCCTTCGGTCAAGAGGATTTCCATGGCATCATGAACGATTGGATCTCTTTTGGCTCTTCCTCTTTTACTCTTTTGACCTGCAATCCGTGCTGATTCTGATGTAAACTTTCCCATAATCTTCTGTTTTTGTGATTCTTACCCCTAATCATAATCACGATTCCAAAAGAACACAAGTCCAGAAAGGCTGGGTTTTCCCAGAGTAATTAACAATAAAAAAGCCGGCTCAATGAGCCGGCTTTGAATTTATATTCGAATTTGAGGTTTAAAACTTCTTTAAATAATTTCCATAATCCACTAACTCTTTATTGTTATACCCAAAAAACTGTATCTCATTTTGGTTTGCTGCATCGTAGTCGTTCACTGCATCTCCTATAAGGCAGTATTGGCTCGCTGAAATATTACCATTGTCGATTATAGCTTTAACTAAGGCTGATTTCGGTGTTGGTGAACCGTTGATCGATAAAAAATATTTTGACAACTCTAACTCATCACAAAGAGACCTTAATTCATTGTCATCTGAACCTGAGACGATATGCATTTGTTTTCCTTGCGAATTCATCTCTTGAATAAAACGAACAGTCTCTTCGATTAACAATTCGGGATTAGGCAAACTCTCTACCATAATAGAGCTAAAACTATTTGCAAGCTCTTGGACTTGACTTTCGCTAATTGGACATTTTAGTATTTCTTCATAGAAATATCGAAACTTTACATAACGTGACCACCCTCCGTTAGCATTGTGAAAATCAATCAGTTGTTCAACTTGTTCAGGATCAAATTCCTTTAAAACTTCACGAAAACCGAACTCACGAACTGAATTAGAGTCAATAATAACGCCGTCAAAATCCCAAAGAATTACTTCAAAGTCATTAGGCCTCATCCTTCAATCTTTTTAATACTTTTTTGATATCCTCAGGGTGGTCCACAGCAATCGACTCAGATGACATCTCAATAACTTTGATCGAAACCCCTTTCTCTAAAAACCTAAGCATCTCTAAATCCTCGATCTCTTCTATCGAAGTCTTTGAATCAACAGAGCTAAATACATCAAGAGATGTCTTTGGAAACGCATATGCACACACTTGTCTCCATGCACGAATGAATTCATCTTTTTTATTTCCTGGAATTGGACTTCTTGACATATACAGAAGCTGTTTATTCTCTGAGAATATCATTTTAGGTATAGCACGGTTCTCAAAATCAAATTTTGAATGAATTGAACAATAGCCCATGACTATCTCGTCTACTTCAAAATTTAATTGATTGACCAATAACTTAATATCAGCAGGATTAAATAGAGGCTCATCACCTTGGACATTGATATAATACCGTGCATCTATTTTTCGCGAAACTTCAGCAACCCGGTCTGTGCCAGTTAAGCATTCAGATGAAGTCATAACTACTTTCGCTCCGAATGACTCACAGACGGAACGAATTCTATCATCATCTGTAGCTACATAAACCCGATTTGATTCCACTGCTTTTATACATTGTTCGTAAACCATTTGAATCATTGGCTTACCAGCAATATCGGCCAATGGCTTACCAGGGAGTCTAGTCGATTCGTATCTAGCCGGTATAACAACTATATAATCTAGTTGATTCATTTGTATTGATGTATTGATGCTTGTTTCAAATTATTATACTCTGTGGGGGTTAATGTAATGAGCTCGACGATACTTGAAACACATTCAAATATTTTGTTATTCTCATTGAATATTTCCCTCTGAAATTTGCTTATACCAGCATTAGAGTAACCATCATAGCCAACTATAAAGATCTTTTTGGCGTTTAACATCAATGCAGCTTGAAGGGCAATTGCAGTGTGTGTATCTCTTTTAAGATTGAAAAAATCATTATCACTTAATTCAAATGTTTGATTCCTTAATTTCTCCGGTACATAAGTTCCCATCTCCCTGGGGTAAGGTGGTAATATGCATAGGCCTTCGTATTCCTCAAGGTTTCCATATACTTTTTCAAAACGGCTTCCTTCATTTCCAACGAGCGCCATTAACTGTTTAACCGAAACACCCCTGAATAGATTGGCATTTCTACTAGAAGCATGTATTACCGCTAGGCCTGAACGGTTATTGATGAAATTCAGAATCGCACTTTCATGATCTTGGACAGATGAACCGCCTCCAACAATCAAAACTTCTTCATGATTTTGGGGTGAGTCAATAACCGGATACTTTTCGTTATCTATTGTTTTGGCCACTTTATTGCCTATTGCTCTTACTATACTATTAATTGAATAATATCTTTTTGTAATCCATTCCATGACGGTCTTTTGAGGAAATGAATTTGCCCCAGCCACCATATAAGGTAATGAAGTCCCCCACTTGTAAGAATCTTGTAAATTCTGAAAATCTGCAGTAGTCTCACTAAGTGCATTGAAATCGGTTTTAATTAAATCCTTCTGATCTAATACTGTTAAAAGTAATTCTGTTTTTAAATTACCTGCGCCGCGACCCATTCCGGTAATTGTAGCGTCTACAATTTCAACACCTTCATCAATGGCAGCAAGGGTATTTGCAAGTGCTAACTCTAGATTATTATGACCATGAAATCCAATTGGGACTTTTGTCTTTGAACGAATCATTCTAATCGTTGATCTAACATCAGATGGATAAACGCCTCCAAAGGAATCAACCATATAAAAATAGTCAACCACTTCTTCTATACCTTCTAATTGAGATATCATATCCGGATATTCCGACCAACTGGACATATACATCACATTAAATCCAACTTCAAAACCTCTTTTCTTAATCCCTTCAGCCAGAAGTAAGGCCCTTGAGAAGTTCTTAGGATCGATAGCAATGCGAACAAGCTTAATAATTCCTTTACATGGATTCAAAAGTTCGTCTAGCATTTCAACTCTGACATCCTTCTCGTTCAAAATTATTGCTAATTGCTTCGAGGTATTCTCTTTTACATATTGTAATGATTGCTCAGGAAGGAAATAATATTCCCCATAGTATCCTTGAAGATCTGGATTTCTATAACCAACTTCAATATAGTCAATTGGTAAGTTCTCCATAGATTCGAAGTATCTGCGAATCAAATTTCTATCGAAGTCCCAATTGGTATAATAACCACCATCTCTGATTGTACAGTCTAGTATCTTCATTTTTATTAGTTTAGTTTTAATATCACGTCGATAATTCTACCTGCGGTCTTACCGTCCCACAGTTCGGGAATACCGCCTTTTTTCCATTCTCCTGCGAAAAGTGTTTTCATAGCTGGAGCAATATTCTTTGGATCTGTCCCAATGAGTTCATTAGTTCCTACAGTAATTGTTTCAGGTCGTTCGGTATTATCACGTAGTGTTAAACACGGTACTCCCATAACGGTAGTCTCTTCAGTAATACCTCCAGAGTCGGTTACTACAGCAAAAGATCTTTCAATCAGATAATTGAATTCTAAGTAGCTCATAGGATCAACCATATGTAGCCTCTCATGCTCTATACCAAGCTCATTAAGCATCTTCTTTGTTCTGGGGTGAACCGGGAATACTAATGGCATATCCTGAGTATTATTAATTATCTCATCCATTAACTCCTTCAGTTTCGCACCCTCATCAACGTTGGCAGGACGGTGAAGCGTCATCATGAAATATCCCTTTTCACCTAGTCCAAGCTCTTCCCATATAGATGGCTTAATAAATCTCGGTTTATTCTTTATAAGGGTATCAATCATACAGTTTCCTACAAAGAAGATCTGATCATCTCCGTAGCCACTTGCACGCAAAGTCTTGTTCGCGACCTCGGAAGTTGTGAAGAAATAATTAGTAATTGCATCCGTAACCAAACGATTAATCTCTTCTGGCATGGTCCAGTCATTCGAACGAATTCCTGCCTCTACGTGCGCTACCTTTACATGAAATTTCTGAGCAGTAATTGCACATGCCATCGTAGATGTAACATCCCCTACAACCAAAACAAGATCAGTAGGATTATTCATCAGATACTCCTCAAAGCGAATCATGATAGCACCCGTTTGCTCTGCTTGAGTTCCTCCACCTGCGCTCAGGTTCGCATCTGGCTCTGGGATATTGAGTTGCTCAAAGAAGTCACCAGACATTTTTTTATCATAATGTTGACCAGTATGAACTAAGGAATAGTCAATATATGCACCTTCAGCTTTCCTTCTTTTGATTTCGTGAATGATAGGAGCAACTTTCATAAAGTTTGGACGTGCTCCTGCAATAATTGTGATATGGTTCATTAGTCGGTTGTTATCGTTTCTAATACTTGCAATGCGATTTTCTTTCTGTTGAACGCTTCTGCGAGGTTTTTACATCCTTTCTGGGACTCGGAATATTGCTTCTCTTGAAGTATTTCATGACATTTCAAGATGAATTCTTCTTCATTTTCAGGCTCAAAGCATGTGCCCGCGTTGAAAGATTCAATAATTCCTTTGGTCTCGCCTTCTAGACCAAGTAAAATTGGTTTTTGTAAAGCGGCAGCCTCGAAGATCTTACTAGGAATTACCGTTTTAAATGTGTCGCTCTTCTTAAGATTAACTAAAGCAACATCCATTAAAGACAAGTACCTGACGACTTCGTGCTTAGGAACAAATGGCATGAATGTCACATTCTTAAGCTTAAGATCTTCAGCCTGTTTTAAAAGGTTTTCTTTTTCGGCACCTTCACCTATGAATAGGAAATGAGCTTGAGGCAGGCTTTCTTGAAGTTTAGGAAGGCTATTCAAAATAAACGAAAGACCATGTGCCATGCCATGTGTTCCTATATACGCAAACACTTTCTTCCCATGGAACTGAGGATTAGCTTCCGTCAGTTCATTGTCTTTTGGTATAGGCTTGAAAAGGTCTAGGATTACGCCATTTTTATGCACGTCTATTTTTGATGCATCTATACCTCGAGCAGTGATTTTTCTTTTGAAGGTGTCTGTGACTACAATAATTTTCTTGGCAGATTTATATAACCTCAACTCTACCCATTCTAAAAACTTATATACTCTGCCCTCGTTCATTGCACCTACTGCCGCAATGGATTCTGGCCATAAATCTCTGACTTCCATAATCCATGGCTTAAACTTGAAGAAAGACAGCCATCTTCCAGCAACCGCAGTAAAGAACTGAGGCGATGTGGCTACAATTATATCCGTCCTGACCAATAAACCAGCAAGGAATGCCATAACAGCAAAAGAGATATAATCTAGGATACGTTTGAGGAATCCTTCATTTGCAGTTATATAAGTCCATACACGGATTACTTTGATTCCGTCTTTTTCTTCTCGACTAAATCGCTTGTTCTTATATCCTTCATAGACTTTCCCATGAGGAAAGTTTGGAGCACACGTAATTACAGTAACGTCATATCCCTTGTCGACCCATTCACGAGCGTGTTCATAGGTCCTAGTTGCAGGAGCATTTACCTCCGGCGGAAAGTTATCTGTAAGAAATAGTATTCGTCGAACTGGATTCACGAATCTGGATTTTGGTTTGTTCAAATACAGAATAGGAAATTACCTTGGCATCTAAAAGCTTATTGTAGCCTTTCGCGTAGGAATAGTTCTCCAACTCTATAATTGAAGGATTATACTTGTCACTATTAAAAGACAAGGTTATTTGATTGTTGATCAAAAAAGTAGCTTCGTCTATTTGCTCTAAGTGCACATCTGGGTGAAAATGCAAGAAACCTTTACCATGATAGCCTTTTGAATTCGATTGATAAACCAACTCATCCGTTATGGTCATTTCACCTGTTACGGTGCTATCAAAGGTTCTTGACGTAATTGTACCAAAACCATTGTGTTCTGCTGTTAATTTTTGGTCGTCAACTGCACCTATTTTAACATTTGCTCTCCTACCAACTCTAAATCCAGACCAAACATCACTTGAGTTGGTTCCTGATACTACACAATTATGGCTACTAGTAGATCTTTCGAGCAATCGCCTATCGTTTTTCTCGTAGGTACTTACTCCCGTATCAACAATGAGAGGGGCCCCGCTATAGAACAATTCAAAGTTTAATTCATCTGCATGGGCGTGTCCAGGCTGGTATGACGGGCTGATTGGTCCAACATTCGCAAACAAAGTAAAGTTGCCAGAATCCAATCTGCGGTAGCCAGAATCCATCAAGTCATTAGACTTGGGGGGATAATCCTGCTCCAATAATCTCTTAGAATATTCGAGAACATCCGAAACCGACAATGCGATGTCATAAGCACTGTCTTGCATCATTGGAATTCTATCTAAGTCTTTCCAATTCAGTGCGAGGCCAGTCATCTTAACCGCATATGACTTTAAAACTGGCTGCAAGTCATCACCAACAGCTTTCGCAAAATTATGGGTATCAAGTAACCTTTCAAGAATGATTAGGTGATACATAGGACTGCGCTCGTAATGCATACCATCATTCAAAATCTGTTCTTTAAGCTCGCGAATGAGTAGCTTCTTTCCTTTCTGAGTGATTTCTTTCTGATTGGTTATTAATCCTCCTTTATAGAGTGCAAAGGCATTCTCTAATAGATGATTCGCCAACAGGTGGTACTCAAGTCTACTACTGAGAAATTTCAAATCCGATAAAAGTCCCGAATAGAGCCAGTCTTCCTTGACACCCCACTTAGAAATAAACTTCGCCGTATTGATTATCCTTAGAGAAGTAGGATAAGGGTGCAGAATAATAGGATTCTTCTCAGCAGAAGTTGCATAGAACTGACTAAGAGTTTCTAATCCTTGTTCTATTGTTATACCTGGCTGGTGTAACCAATCAAAGTAATTGAGATTATAGGTCCATAACATACCGCAATCTGCAAACGACCAATCAAGTGACTCTTCAGAAAACGATTTCTCAAGATTCAGAAATCTAAAGCTCCATACATCATTGCTCAGCGATAGAGACTTCTGCTTTTCCGGAAAATCAACTAAAACTACTTGAGCAAAACTACCTTTCCAAGGAATAGCTACTCTTTTTGGGTTAACCAGCCTGTATTTAATCTGGTGATACACCTGAGTAAACTTCAGGTGCTTCAGGGTATGATAAAGTCTCTTTACTTGATTGAGATCCATTTACCTTTAATGAGGGAATCCACTGATGCCTGAGTGGCTTTCGACGTATTCAGGACCTCTTCCCAAGGAATAGTTGGTCCTGAAGCTTTCTCTACAGAGTCAAGCAACTGCTTGAACTGATTAAAGTGACCTTTGTCTTGCTTGGTCTTTTTTGACTTAAATCCTCGAACACCAAAGCCAGTTAATTTTCTCCAGTTATCTAGTACCAGTGTCGAGTTCTGCTGGTGAACCTCGATTCTCTCCTTAGAATAGGTCTTAGAACCATTTGAGAAGTAGTTAATAACAGCGTTGCTACCGTTCTCATATTTAAGAAGAATACTTGCGTTATCTGTATTGGCTTGAGCATTTGGCCCCATAGCATTCATACATACTTCGATAACTTTAGAACCTGTGAAGTAAGTACAGAGATCAATGAAGTGACACGCTTCTCCTATAATTCTTCCTCCACCCGCTTTGATATCATGCACCCATACCTCTGGCGGGATAAATCCTGCGTTCATAGTGGCAATGATATTCATTGGAGCCGGAGATAATCTTTTCTTAAGTTCTAACGCTAAAGGAGCAAAACGTCTATTAAATCCAACTGTTACCCATCCTTTTGACTTCTCAACTGCCTTTTCAACTCTTTCTAAGCCCTCCCAAGTCGTAGAAAGTGGCTTTTCCACAAAAACATGCTTATCGCTCTCTAATGCTTCACATACGAACATAGCGTGACTGCCGTGTTGCGTAGTAACAAGAACGGTATTGATCTGTGAGTCAGCTAAGATTCCTTTGTAGTCGCTAGTGCTGTTTTCAATCGAGTGTTTTTTCGCTTGAATACTACCACTTAATCCTTTAGAGCTGGCAATACTCTTGATTTGAGCACCAGCTGATTTAAGCTTTGGAAGAATCGTCGAACCAGTAAAGTTACCAGCTCCTATCACTCCTAAAACTGGCTTGCCAGCAATGTAAGTTTTAGTCTCCGTGATCTTTACATTTCTTGGATCCGAACTCTTCTTCTCTGTATCGTAAACTAATACGGATGCAATGCTATTTCCTTTGCCTATGTTATCGTAAATCTCAGAGTAGTTCTGAAACGGAACTCTTTCAGTGATGAGTGAATCAATATTAAGGGTTCCATTAGATAAAGCATTCAACACAGCTTCAAAGTTGCGTTTCTCTGTCCAGCGTACGTAAGGTAGAGGATAATCATTACCCCCCTCTTCATAGCTGGAGTCATAACGACCCGGTCCATAAGAACAGGAAACCTGGAATGACAATTCTTTCTCGTAGAAATCTGATCGTTTAATGTCCAAGCCAATTACACCAACAAGTACTATACGCCCTCTTTTTCGAGACATCTGTGCACTTTGGCTAATGATCTCATTCGAAGGATTAGATGCTGTTATAATTACTGCGTCACAACCAACCTGACTGGTTTTCTCCAGAACGTATTCAACCTGTTTAACTCCCTTTCCAGGGTTAACAGCGTCAATTCCATAAGTTTTGGCTAAATCAATCTTACTTTGATCAAAATCGAAACCAATCACATTACAACCATTGGCTTTTAAAAGCTGCGCTGTAATGAGACCAATAAGACCTAGACCTACTACAACGACAGTCTCACCTAGAGTTGGATTAACTAAACGAATACCCTGAAGACCAATAGATCCAATTACTGTGAAAGCAGCTTGCTCATCACTTACGCAATCAGGAATTCTTGCAACAAGATTTTTGGGAACACTTACGTATTCTGCATGCGGGCCGTTGGAGGCTACACGGTCACCAACTTTGAATTCTTTAACATCACGCCCCACCTCTATGACAGTCCCTACGTTACAATAGCCAAGCGGAATAGGTTGCTCCAATTTATTCTTTACGGCTGCAATAGTTGGTGCGAGACCATCAGTCTTAACTTTAGCTATGACCTCTTTAACCTTGTCCGGCTGTTGTTTTGCCTTCTGAAGAAAAGATCCTTTCCCGAAATCAACTAGCATTTTCTCAGTACCTAAAGAAACGAGGGTATGCGAAGTCTGGATTAAAACGGAACGAGAATTACACAATGACATAGGCACCTCTGCTAAAGAGGTCTTTCCATCATTCAAGTTTTGTATGATTTGATTCATTTTTAGTAGAGCTCTTTTCGCTCCTCTCTATTTGGGTAATTTATTAAAACAGCTTTCAAGCGACCTTTAAAAACGAATAGGCTACCTGCGGCCGCACCTATAATCTTATGTCGAGCAATTAAACTTTTAATATCGTCGTAGCTAGAAGCTCCGCCAAGCATTGTAACTGGAATATTTAGTTTTGATGTGGCAAGGTCACTTAGCTCGTAATTGTACCCACACATTTGACCATCATTTTCGATGGAGTTTATTACAAGCTCTCCTACTTCATGATTAGAAATCTCATCTAATACCTCTTCTAGCTTTTTTGAGTATTTTTTCGTGCCATTATGGGTATATACATTGTAGCCTTTGCCCCAACGTGCTTTTTTCACATCTAAGACAACCACAACGCTTTGTTTGCCAATTACAGTAGCAATCTTATCACACAAACCGAAGTCTGCAAGTGCTGCTGAAGACAGTGCAACCTTCTCAACACCCATGCTGATTATATGAACTGCCTGCTCGACAGTGGTAATGCCTCCACCATAACATAATGGCATTCTGCATTCATTTGCCAATGACTGTATTACTTCCATGTTAGGAGATTTACCTTGGACAGTATTATCAATATCTAATACTATCAGCTCATCTACCTCCTTCTCATTAAATATTTTAACCGCATTTAAGGGGTCGCCTACATACTTTCCAGGCTTAAATAATTCTGTCTTATTAAGACCGTCATCATGAATTAGTAGGCAGGGAATTATTCTTGATCTCAGCATATGTCTTGCTCAGCGAAATTTTTAAGAAGGATAACACCGTTAGAATGACTTTTCTCGGGGTGAAACTGAGTGGCGACTATATTTCCTTTTCTTATCGCACTTGTGAATTCAATTCCATAAGTAGTTCTTGCTGTCGAATCAATTTCTTCCTCCAAATCAAAATAGAAAGAATGCACGAAGTAGAATCCAAATTCATCATCCGTTCCATTAAAAATGTCATTCGTTCCTAAAAGGCGGAATGTATTCCATCCCATATGGGGAACATAGTATTCACTTGGAAGATTAAACCTTTTTACGGTAGCATTAATCCACCCTAGCCCTGGTAGAGCACCTTCTTCACTGGATCTGGCCATTATTTGAAGACCTACACAAATTCCAAAAACAGGTGTTTTCTCAACCAGTACCATTTCAGACAAACGATCTTTAAGACCACTTTCATTAAGTTTTGAAACAACAGCGTCAAAGGAGCCAACACCGGGCAAAACCAACTTTTCAACGCCTTCAAAGTCAGAGATTTTCTTAATCAGCTTGTTAGGTATTTTGAGATTATTGTAGATACGTGCAATTGCTTGAACATTCCCCGCACCATAATCTAAAATTCCTATCATCGCTTTCCTCCTTTTTCAAGACCTAGCGCTCTCATAACTCGCGCTCCTAGTAAGAAAATACTCTCCTGTGACTTATAATCCTTGTGCGTTTTCTTTTCCATAGTCATATAACCATTAAGCTCCTCTACTGTGATACCTAACTTCGTAGCTATGTACTCAATATCTTGATGGATCGTACTTTCATCGTAGGGTTTTTTCTTTAACTCCTCAAGAGCTTCTTCTCTTGTCATTTGACCTGTCAAGATTAGACTACTGAATTGTACTTTACGTGTATCGTATCCAAATCTCTCAGGAAGCCAGTAACTTTCATAGAATCGCGTAAACCTTGATTCAAAATGCTTTTGAGGATACCTTTGATAACCATACTCCTCTTCTAATTCTTGAGTAGCTTTTTCTTTATCATACTCAATAAAATCGAGTGGACGCTTTAGCTTAATACCTCTCACGTATGGTAAATAGACCTTATGCCATAAAATATTGGTGACAGGGAACTTCTTTAAAGACACGGTACCAAACTTCTTGTGAATATCTCTAAGCTGAATAGAATCCGACTGATACCACATCCACTCCAAGGGATTACGAATACACTCGGTAGCGTAGTTACCTCCTGTCAGGATATACTTTATGTTGTGCTTAGCAGCGAACTTGTACATTGTGGCAAAGAATGCATGATCTTGTGGGGTATCTATATGAGAAACACCAGACTTGAAATATGCCAATTGAAGATCGCGCATTTCCTTCCAATCGATAACCTCGGTATAAAGATCTAAACCAAGCTTATCTACAACACGCTGGATATTATTAACTGCCAATTGACTGTTCCAGCCAGCGTCAACATGAAATACTAACGGGCGTAACCCATACTCCGTAACCATTTTGTGAAGTAAAAATGATGAGTCTATACCTCCGCTCATGCCCATAAGGCAATCAAATTCCTTTCCTTTACCAGATACTTTCACCTTTTGCACTAATTCCATCATTTGTGATGAATTTGAAGCTTCCGGTTTCCAAAACGGCTTTATATTTTGATCGTACGTATTACAATGATCACAAATCCCATGATTATCAAATTTAATTTGAGAATCACTCGTATCCATTACACATCTCTTACAAATCATACCAACGCTTTTAAAAATCCAGTAACCATTATTTCAGGAGATAAATTTGCTAAATGGTAACTATACGCTCCTTGACTTAGCTGTTTGTTAATTTCGGGTTCTATAATTTTTCTAAGTGCTACGTATAAAGTCATTGATTTATCTGTTAGTAGACAATTTTCGCCGTTCCTCATATGAACAAATTCAGGTCCTTTAAATCCGTCACCCGCCGTTACGACCGGCACACCGTAAGCGAAGCTATGTTGACCACCTAAACCAATAGCATCAGGGCTCACATAAGCATAAGCGCGACCAAACAATCTACCTAACTCTATATCGTTCGTTATCTTCCCATGAAAGTTGACATGTTTAACTATTCCCTTATCCTCAACTAGCCTTTGCAAGTTTTCGAATTCTTCGTCCCCTTCACCTACTATGTCAAGAAT
>JGI20152J14361_10001769_pt1 | contig 13772 bp, 8 predicted proteins | sample COG_02_FD_14361 | JGI IMG/M metagenome (IMG submission 14361)
CGATAAAAAGAGCGGGCCTCAGCATAACCCAGCTCATAGGCAATATTGTCTAGTGTCAGCTCGGTATTTTTCAAAAAGTAAGTCGCCAGTTCATAGCGCAGCTCATTGAGCACATCTTTGTAGTGGGTGCCCTCTTCGCTCAATTTGCGCTGAAGGGTACGACTGCTGATACCTAGCTTTTCGGCGATCATTTCACTGGAAGGAGGTTGCTGGTTAATCATCAAGCGTAAAATATTTTTTACCTGATCAGAGGTGCGCTGACTTTGATCTAACCCCGCCAATAGTTTGGTTGCATGGGCCAACAGCATTTCCAACAGCTCTCCATTAGCCTGAGGTAGCACCTCATCGAGTAAGCTCTCGCGAATTCGAATGCCACTGGCGGGCTGATCAAACAGCACATCACAATGAAAAATTTCCTGATAATCCGCCAAGAGCGCTGGGTCCGCTGGCGCTGAATGCTCAAACCAAACACTGTCCCAATGATCAAAGTTAAGATACTGCCGGGCGTAACAGACCCAAGAGCCCAGCACATTCTCCACCTCGTGACGCTTAACCGCGGGATCGGTAAACAGACATTGCCAGCGCTGCAAGACAACACCATGGGCAGTCTCAAATGAGGTGACGCCCATATCACCAACGATTTTTTCATAGATCGGAATTTTTGCCTGAATCATCCGCAGGGTCGAACAGTTCATAGAGATGTAGCCGAGCACACTAAATGAGGCCGGTTCAACAAAGCCTGAAGCGTGCAAACCAAAACAGGGGTCTTTACTCGCTGGAATCAACAGCGCTAAGAGCCTCTCCATACAGGCATTGGGCAGATGGCGATTATTGTCTTCGAGCATCTTGGGATCTATTCCAGCCTCAGCCAATAAAGGCTGAATGTCGACACCGCAGGCTTCGGCAGCCTTAACATATTGCTTAATCGCAGGTGCCGAGGCTAACCCATTACTGACGACTTGATTCATCTTTTGCCCCCTGTGTATGCAGCTGACCGAAATAGTGACACAGCTGTCGTCACCTGACAGTGACCCAATTTAACTGCAGACTATCATAGGCAACAAAGCTTAGTCTCAATAAACAACTCTGATAATAAGGTATTCACTATGCGTCTATGGAATGGCTGGGGAAATGAAAACAGCGACTTGCTGATGGAACTCAATAGTGGTCTGCGCAATCTGCTGCAGGCACTAGTAGGACCAGCCACCCCCTTAGGTGAGGCAACACTGGAACAGGTTATGGCTAAAGTGCCGGTCTCCAAAGCCCCCGCCCACCCGCTTATCAGTACAGACCCAGAGACCCGAGTGCGTCATGCCCGGGGCCAAAGCTTACCCGACTGGCTGGCCATGCACAGCGGTGATGTAGACAGTTTTCCCGACGCTGTGGCAGTGCCCGAGAATAGCGCAGAGGTACGTGAATTACTCTGCTATGCCAGAGACAACGACATTGATGTAATTCCCTATGGCGGCGGTACCTCAGTGGTGGGTCATATCAATCCAGAGATCAGTGCGCGCCCCATATTGACCATTGACATGAGCGCCATGAACAAGCTGATTCACTTTGATCGCGAGAGTCAATTAGCCACCTTTGGTGCTGGCACAGCTGGCCCTGAGCTGGAAGCACTGCTGCAAAAAGAAGGTTATACCCTGGGTCATTTCCCTCAGTCTTGGGAACTCTCCACAGTGGGCGGTTGGGTTGCTAGTCGCTCCAGCGGACAGCAGTCTCTGCACTATGGCCGCATTGAAAATATGTTTGCTGGCGGCTCAATTGAAACCCTCGCAGGCACTCTTGAGATACCCACTATTCCCGCCTCGTCTGCGGGTCCCGATATTCGCGAGATGATTCTTGGCTCTGAAGGACGCATGGGAATTATTACCGAGGTTGTAGTGAGAGTAACCAAGCTGCCTGAGGAAGAATTTTTTCAGGTGGTATTTTTCCCCTCTTGGGAAATTGGCCTTCAGGCCGCNAGAGAATTAATCCAACAGCGCATTGCCNTGTCTATGGTGCGCCTAAGCAATCCATTGGAAACCACCAGCTTGCTCTATATGGGTGCCGGTGATGACAGCAGCGGCGTGGTCGCTCTGGAAGCTGCCCTGGCAGAAAAAGGCATTGGGGCTGGCAAAGTAATGATGACCTTTGGTGTCACCGGCTCCGCCCGTCACTGTGCTGTAGCCAAAGAGATGGCCCTAGATCAGTGCATCAGCCTTGGCGGTTTGGCCGATCAAGTTGGCTTGGGTGATAGATGGGCCCATGGCCGCTTTCGTGCGCCCTACCTGCGGGATCCTCTGGGCAGTGCCGGCTATGCGGTGGACACTATGGAGACTGCGGTTGATTGGTCAAAGGTGCCACAGGCTGTGGAGAATATCGAATCCGCGATCCGCAATGGATTGGCCGATGAAGGGGAACAGGTTCATACCTACACCCACCTCAGCCATGTCTATGGTCAGGGTTCAAGCATTTACACGACCTATTTGTTCCGTCTTGGCGACAGCTACGAGCATGCCATGAAGCGCTGGCACAAACTGAAGGCTGCTGGTGCCAACCAAATCGTTGCCAGTGGCGGCACTATTAGTCACCAACACGGTGTGGGACGAGATCACCGGGACTATCTGGTAGCTGAGAAAGGCGACCTGGGTTTGGCGGCAATCAATGCACTGTGCCAGCTATTTGATCCTGAAAGCCAGATGAATCCAGGCAAACTATTACCTGACGAGCTCAACTAAAATGACTGAAGTAAGTGCTTTAACTGACCGTGCTTTAACTGAAGGTCCTTTAACTGATCGCCGCTTTAGCTCCAGTGACAAACTCCTCACCCAGATGCGCAGTGGCGAGTCTCTAAACTGGGACATCATTATTATTGGTGGTGGCATTACCGGTGCCGGTATTTTGCGTGAAGCCGTGCGCCGGGGTTACCGTGCCCTGCTGCTTGAACAGGGGGACTTCTCCTCCGGCACCTCCAGCCGCTCATCGAAAATGGTTCACGGAGGTTTGCGCTATCTAGCCGCCGGTGACCTGAAACTGACCAAAGAGAGCCTCACCGAGCGCGAACGTCTGCTTGCAGAAGCACCGGGATTGGTCGATCGGATCAACTTTTATTTCGCCCTCAGCAAAGGTCTGTTTCCGGGCCGCTGGGCTATGGCCGTTATTTTAACCATCTATGACTTTATTGCCGGTATCTACGACCATCGCTATCACAATAATCGCCGCCTCGCGGAGCGATTCCCCGGCCTCGAACAGGGCCACCTCAATGGAGCTGCCTCCTACAGCGACGCCATGGTCGACGATTCAAGATTGGTGCTGCGGGTCTTGCAGGAGAGCATCGAAGCTGGCGGCACAGCCATCAACTACAGCAAGGTCAACGAACTGCTACTCGAAGAGGGGCAGGTTAAGGGTGTCAGCCTAAATGATCCTGAGGGCGATGCTGGTATTAGTCTGCGAGCCCCAGTGGTGATCAATGCCACCGGCGCTTGGGCCGACCGTCTGCGCAACCAGGTCAACCCCGAAAAACGTATCCGCCCACTGCGTGGTAGCCACTTGATTATTCCCCGTGCGCTGATGCCGGTCACCGATGTGCTTACATCACTGCATCCGGAGGATAAGCGCGGAGTCTATGTCTACCCCTGGGAAGGCACCACGGTTATTGGCACTACGGATCTTGACCACGATGAAGATTTAGATGTTGAGGCGAGCATTAATAATGCAGAAGTGGACTATTTGCTGCGGGCATTTAATGTGCAGTTTCCCAAGCAAGCCATTAGCCGCGCCGATATTATTTCCAGCTGGGCTGGAGTGCGTCCGGTTATCGCTTCGGAAAGTTCCAAAGACCCTTCAAAGGAACGCAGAGATCATGCAGTCTGGTCAGACAATGGCTTAATTACCGTTAGTGGCGGCAAGCTCACTACCTTTAGGCTTATTGCTCTGGATGCCCTGAAGGCGGCCCTGCCCCAGTTACCCGAAGCTAAACCATTCACCGATGAACGAGTATTCACCACCCCCGACCTAACCCCTGAAGATCTGATTGCCGATGATCCAATCTGGGCGCAGCGTCTACTGGGTCGCTACGGAACCCAAGCCAAAGTAATGCTCGAGAGTGCCCCAGAGGCAGAGCGCCAGCGCATTGACGGTGCCGACTTTTGTCTCGCCGAATGTCGCTGGGCGGTACGCCATGAGGCGGTTACTCATCTCGATGATCTACTGTTGCGACGCACTAGGTTGGGCATGGTCATGGTTCATGGAGCCGCGGAATTACTGCCCGTCCTGGAAGCCATTTGCAGCGCTGAACTGGGCTGGAACCAAGACCATTGGCGTCTTGAAGTTAAACGCTACCTGAGTATCTGGGAGCGCTTTTACAGCCTCCCGCAAGACAACAATCGTCCATAAAAACAATAAGAATAGAGCCCGATTGCCATGGAACCAGTAACGAACAAGCAAGAGTATTTACTCTCTATAGACAACGGCACCCAGAGTGTCCGCGCCATGGTCTTTGATCGGGATGGCCAGCTAGTCGCCAAAAGTAAAGTCGAGATCGAGCCCTACTTTTCTACCGAGCCAGGCTGGGCCGAGCAGCATGCCGAGTATTTTTGGCAGGCTCTCTGTCAGGCTTGCCATCAACTCTGGGATCAGATTGAGATTCCCCGGGAATCGATCAGGGCCATGTCCGTCACCACTCAGCGAGCCACAGTGGTGCCCATGGGTGCGGATGGCCAACCATTGCGCGCCGCTATAAGTTGGCTCGACCAACGGCAGGTCCATAGCCAGCCCGAGCTGGGTGCAGTGGAGTCCCTGTTGATGCGCGCGGTAGGTGCCAAGGTAGCGGTGGATACTTTTCACACCCAAGCCGAGGCCAATTGGATTGCAGAGCATGAACCAGAGCTCTGGCAGAGAGTGGATAAACTGCTGCTGCTCTCCGGCTACCACAATTATAAACTGACTGGCGATTACAGAGATTCTGTTGCCAGTCAGGTGGGTTTCGTACCCTTTGATTTTAAACAGCTGAAATGGGCTGAGGCCAAAGATTGGAAATGGCGGGCGATTCCCTCCATCAAGCGAGAGATGCTTCCGGAGCTGGTTGAAGCTGGCGGCGTACTCGGTCATGTCAGCAGTGCAGCCTCAGCAGAGACAGGTATTCCACAGGGACTGCCGCTTATAGCCTGTGGTTCAGATAAAGCCTGCGAAGTCCTGGGCACTGGCTGCCTGAATAGCAACACCGGCAGTCTCAGCTATGGCACCACAGCCACTTTCAATATCACCAGCGACAAGTATCTTGAAGCCATTCCCTTTCACCCCGCCTATCCAGGTGTGATTCCCGGCAGCTTTAATATTGAGATGATGGTGCCAAGGGGCTATTGGATGGTGAGCTGGTTTAAACAGCAGTTTGGTCTCGAAGAACAGTCCGCGGCTGAGCAACAGGGCGTGGCAGTGGAATCTCTGTTTGATGATTTATTAGAGCAGGTCCCCGCTGGTTCTGCAGGCCTGACATTGCAGCCCTACTGGGGTGCAGGTGCCGACAATGAAGGTCCCGAAGCCAAAGGTGCCATTATTGGCTTTGGCGATGTACACACCAGAGCACACCTCTATCGCGCCATTATCGAAGGGCTAACCTATGCCCTGCGTGCTGGCAAAGAGCGAGTAGAGAAACACAGCGGCCAGCCAATAACTCGCCTGCTGGTCTCAGGTGGCGGTTCACAGAGCGATCAGGTTATGCAGATCACCGCGGATATATTTGGCATGCCAGTGCAGCGCCCCCACACCTATGAGACTTCAGCCTTGGGTGCCGCCATGGCAGCCGCAGTGGGTTGTGGAATTTACCCTGACTTTGCCAGCGCAGCGGCGAAAATGACTCACGACGGTGACCGCTTTGAGCCTATAGCGGCCAATCAGAAAATCTATAGCCAGCTCTACACTCAGGTCTATCGCAAAATGTATAAGAGTCTAAAACCCAGCTATGAGGCAATCCGGAAAATCACCGGTTATCCCAACTAGGCAGCCACAATCTGCTGTAGGGCTTTTTCGAGATCGCTGTATTGGAACCGATAGTCGCTGGCCAGTAGCTTTTTCGGCAGTACATATTGCCCCTGCAATAACAGCTCCTCACCCATTTCACCAAACAGCAGTTTGACCATAAATCCTGGCATCGGCAACCGCGCCGGTCGATTGAGTGCGACGCCTAAGCTGGCGCTAAACTGCGCATTGGAGACTGGTTTGGGGGCCGTGGCATTGATCGGACCGGAAAGCTGCGGATTGTTGATACAGTGCAAAATCGCCCCAACCATATCGTCAATATGAATCCATGACATACCCTGCTCGCCGCTGCCGATTGGGCCACCAAGAGCCAGTTTGAAGGGCGGAAGCATCCGCGCCAGAGCACCCTCTTCACCCAGCACAATACCAGTGCGCAGATAGCACACCCGACTACCCAGAGTTTCAAAACGTTTGGCACTCTGCTCCCAGGTTTTGCACAGCTGGTGAGAGAAGCCATCCACGGCGCTGGAATGTTCATCCACTGGATTGTGGCTAGGCCCATAATAGCCAATAGCTGAACCGCTGATCACAACGCTGGGGTTTTGTTTAGACTTTCGATTGCGTTCGGCAAAAAATTCATAGAGATGATCGGTGAGATTAATCCGACTGTCATAGAAGCGCTGCTTGCGACGCTGAGTCCAGCGCCCCGCTGCCAGGGGTTCTCCGGCCAGATTGACAATGACTTCGGGAACATAGTCTACGTCCAGCTCCTCAAGTCCCTGAATCAGACGCACCGATGCCGGCAGTCGCGCTGCAGCTGCCTCGGGGTTGCGTGTCAGCACAGAGAGCTGATGACCCAGCTGTTCGGCCTGATCGCAAAAGTGCCGGCCAATAAAGCCACTGCCACCGGTGATTAAAATTGAACTCATAGATAAAAGGCCATAGTTGTTAAAGTTTACATAAGTGGGTTACTAAGAAATACGCAGAGCTGTGCAGGCCAGCCTACAAAATCCCACCAGTAGCCGCAATCTTTCCTTTGCTCAGAGCCTATTCAGTTGCTAAGATCTGCATCTTTGTTGATCTCGCTAAATCAAGCGACATCGAAATACCCTAACAACTACCTACCTTCAAGGCATAACTATGAGTCTTGCTAATAAAGTATTAGCCTCCAACAACGATCTTCCCATTCGCAGCGACCAGCCGGTACACAGCGGTAAAGTGCGCTCAGTTTACTGGCTCACCGACGCAGACAGCCGTCGTCTGATTGCTGACAAAGGCTATGATGTGGCCGCGGATGCGCCTCTGGCGATTATGGTAATCAGCGACCGGATATCGGCTTTTGAATGTATCTGGAAGGGTGAAGGCGGCATGAATGGTGTGCCTGGAAAAGGCGCGGCGCTAAATGCCATCTCTAACCACTGGTTTAAACTGTTCCGCGAGCAGGGTTTGGCCGACAGTCATATTTTGGATGTTCCCCACCCTCTGGTATGGATTGTACAAAAAGCCAAGCCGGTCATGATCGAAGCCATCTGTCGTCAATATATCACCGGTTCTATGTGGCGCGCCTACAGCAAGGGTGAGCGCAACTTCTGTGGTATCGAACTGCCAGATGGTTTGCAGAAAGATCAGCGTCTACCAGAATTGCTGATTACCCCTTCTACCAAAGGTATTTTGACCGGTATTCCCGGTGTTCCGGAAGCGGATGACGTGAATGTCTCCCGTGCCGATATCGAAAATAATTATTCAAGCTTTAAGTTCCGTAATGTCGAAGATATCAATGTCTATGAAAAGCTTCTCGGCGAAGGCTTTAATCTGATCAGTGAATCACTGGCAGAAATTGGCCAGACCTTTGTCGACACCAAATTTGAATTTGGTTATGTGCGCGACAAGCAGAACAACGAAAAACTGATTTATATGGATGAAGTGGGCACCCCTGACTCATCGCGTATTTGGGATAGCGCCAGCTTTGCCGACGGCAAGATTGTCGAGAACTCGAAAGAAGGTTTCCGCCAGCTGCTGCTCAACCACTTTCCTGATCCGGACATTCTGCTGAATAAGAATCGTATGCCTGAGCGTACTGCTCTGGCGGAAGATAACCTGCTCCCAGAGTCAGTATTGATGTCTGTATCTGAAACTTACACTGGCATTGCAGAAAAAATCACTGGTGAGAAAATCAGTCTGCCAGAAGACCCGAAGGCAGAGATTATTGCGATTCTCGCCGAGCAATATGACTTGATCGACTAAGCTGGTTTTGAGTAAGCCTTCAAATTTGGAGGCTTTTTGCACTAACCTGAGGGCTACCTCAGGTTAGGTTAAATTAGAGCAGGCTTAACATTCAACAATATTGACTGGCACCTCAAGAACATTGGTCGCCAATCCACCTCTAGACGTTTCCTTATAGCGCACGTGCATGTCCTTGCCGGTTTTGCGCATAGTCTCAATCACCTTATCCAATGACACAAAGTGTGCACCATCACCACGCATGGCGATGCGTGCGGCATGAATTGCCTTTACCGAACCCATAGCATTGCGCTCGATACAGGGCACCTGTACCAGACCGCCAATGGGATCACAGGTCAGACCCAGGTTGTGTTCCATACCAATTTCAGCAGCATTTTCTACCTGAGCTGGGGTGCCGCCCATCACTTCGGCCAAAGCACCGGCAGCCATGGAGCAGGCAGAACCCACCTCCCCCTGACAGCCTACTTCAGCACCACTGATAGAGGCATTCAATTTATACAGCATGCCAATGGCCGCGGCGGTGAGTAAAAATCTCACCACGCCCTCGGCAGTGGCCGTGGGTACAAAGCGCATATAGTAGTGCAGCACCGCTGGGATAATGCCCGCCGCGCCATTGGTTGGCGCAGTCACCACTCGACCACCGGCAGCGTTTTCTTCATTCACTGCCAGAGCGTAGAGCGTGACCCAATCCAGTACCGAAAGGGGATCTGACATAGCTGCCTCAGGGCGGCTCAACAATTGCTGATGCAATTCTTTGGCGCGGCGGCGCACATTGAGACCGCCAGGTAAAATACCGCCATTGCTTATGCCATTGGCGACACAGGACTGCATTACCGACCAGAGGTTTAACAGCCCGTCACGTACCTGCTGTTCACTGCGCCAGGTCTTTTCATTCTCCATCATCAGCTCGGAGATACTCATGCTGTGCTCTTCACAGAGGGCCAGCAGCTGTTTGCCCGAGTCAAAGGGATAGGGGATAGTGCTGCTATCCTCCACCAGAAAATCCTGATCCGAGGCACTCTCATCCACCACAAAACCGCCGCCCACAGAAAAGTAGGTCTTGCTGGCAACCACTTCAGCGTCGCTATTAAAGGCGGTAAAGATCATACCGTTGGAATGAAAGGATAGGGTTTTCTTGCGATGCAAGACGACATCGGTCTTGTCATTAAAGCCGATGCGATGGCTATCAGATCGGTTGCCCAACAATGTAATGAATCCACCCTCCCGAATCGCCGCGACACGCTCTGCAATCGAAGGCACATCAACAGATTCAGGCTGATCCCCTTCGAGACCTAACAACACTGCCTTGGCAGTGCCGTGGCCCTTACCGGTGGCACCCAGTGAGCCGTACATCTCTGCCTGTACTCGGATGACCTCAGTCATGCGACCGCTGTCAGCGAGAGCCTCAACGAATTGAAGTGCCGCGCGCATGGGACCCACGGTGTGGGAGCTAGATGGCCCAATGCCAACGGTAAATAAATCAAAGGTGCTAATTGCCATGGTGACTACTGTCCTTTTGTATCTCAAAGTGCGCGTTAGGGCGCAGACCAAAACTGTAAATATAGACCCATTTCCACAGATCGCTATCGGCTTTCAAAAGCTGTTTCATAAATTGCCTTTAATCCACTAGAGTGGAAAAAACATCATCGCCCACCATAGCACTATCGACTGTTAAAACAGAGCTTACTTAACTACCCCCGATGGGGGTAGACGTAGGACATTAAAGCGTAGAAAGCTCATCACCAGTTGCTGACTGGACCACCTCAGGTTCGACCTTACTTTTGACCTTGTTTTTACCTCAGCAAAAAGTACCGCCTGTGGATCAACAGCCGAGCTGGCTATTACACCCGTCTTAGCCTATATAAAAACTCTGGACCCTTTAAAGTGCAACAAGCATTAACCGGCAAAAAAAGTTGCTATCCAAGCTTATTACTTTTAGAGTATTCAGGTCTCTATAGCCACGGCTGTAACAATTGGGCTATATGCAGAGAGTGCAAATTATAAAGAAAAGATCACGTGCAAATGTGACTATTAAATAAATCAAAGGGGAAATCATGAAGCTTATACGTGCACAGAAATCGTGTTTGGCACTTGCGGTGGCGAGTATTTTTGCCAGTGGCATAGCCCAAGCAGCAATCGAAGAAATAATTGTAACGGCCAACAAACGCGAACAAACTCTGCAAGACATTCCAATGTCAGTATCGGTCACCAGTGCCGAGCAGATTTCTCAATCTAGCATTGTCGATTTAATCGATTTGCAATCCGCGGTTCCAGCACTGCGTGTTAACCAGCTGCAAAGCTCTGCACAGACTAACTTTATTATTCGCGGCTACGGTAACGGCGCTAACAACCCAGGTATCGAGCCTGCGGTAAGTGTCTATATTGATGGCGTTCCGCGCACCCGCTCCGCTTCATCACTGGCTGACTTGCCAACTATTCAGCGCGTTGAAGTGCTCAGTGGCCCACAGTCTACCCTGTTCGGCAAGAACGCTTCTGCTGGTGTTATCAGCGTTAGCACTCTGCTCCCAGAACAAGAAATGGGTGGCATGATTGAAGCCACTGCCGGCAACTACGGTTCAAAAATTGTTAAAGGTACGGTGACAGGTGGTTTAACTGACAAAGTGTCTTTTCGACTCTCTGCCAGCGACAACTCCAGCGATGGCTATGCCACTAACATCACTACCGGCGAAGACGTAAACAATCGCAGCCGCAGTGCTATTCGTGGCCAGCTGTTAATCGAGCCTAACGAAGATCTGACTATTCGTATGATTGCCGACTACAACGAGATCGACGAAGAATGTTGTGCCGCAAGTTCATTGGCTTATGGAGATGCAAGTGGTGTTGCCGCATATCTTGCAGGACAGCGAGGTAATGCAGCCACTCCTGTTGACCCATGGGCACGCAATCTCAGCATGAACGACAGCCCATCGAATAAACTGAAAGGCGATGGTATATCTATTCAAGTTGACTACGATTTGGACTTCGCGACATTCACCTCGATTACCTCATCGCGAGACCAGTCTCTGCGCTCGACATTTGATGCAGATTTCACTGGCGCAGAGTTAGTTGATGAAAACCGTGTCGATTATGATTTCAAAACCTTCACCCAGGAGTTTCGTCTAACCTCCAATGGCGATGGCGATGTGCAGTGGATGGCGGGCATCTCTCATTCCGATGAAGATATTCAAAGCTTCCGTAATGTCACCTTTGGTGATGATATTTATGACTATGCTGACTTTCTTGTCACTGCCGGACTTTCTGCCGGTATCGCAGCTCAGGCTGCAGCAGGCTATATTGCAGCAACAGGTGATACAGCTGGCGCTGAGGCCTATGCCGCTGGCGTTGTTACCGATACCCTGGCACCTGTAGGTGGTTCTGGCATCAACTATGTGGGTGCCGCATATGGCGCCTGCGTGGTCAACGCTGTCTCATGTCGCGACCTATTTTATATTCCGGGAACCGGTAATGTTCGTGAAAGCTTCCAAATGGAAGGCGTTGCTACTTCATTCTTTGGCCAGGTAGATATAGCCATGAGTGATCAGCTGACAGCAACTGTGGGTTTGAACTACACCGAAGATAAAAAGACAGTTGTTTCCGATGTCCTGGTTATTGATGCATTTGCCGAATTGCCATTGGCAGGCGGACCTTTTGATGCATTAACAGGTTTGCAGCTCTTCCCTCCATTCCCAGCCTATGGTGGCGATGAAGATGAATCAGGTGTTTTTGAATCTGACGACCTGACTCACACTCTGCGTTTGGCCTATCAGGTGAATGAAGATTTGACAGTTTATGCGAGTCATTCAACTGGCTTTAAAGCTGCCTCAGTCAATCTGTCTGTGGATGGACGCACACCAGGTAACCGTGCTGCTGACCCAGAAGAAGCGACCAACATTGAAGTCGGCCTTAAAGCATCCTTCGATAGCGGTTACTTGAACCTGGCTCTGTTCCAACAGTCTATTGAAGGCTTCCAGTCTAATGTATTCTCTGGAACCGGCTTTAATCTGGAAAATGCCGGTAAAGAGACTCACGAAGGTATTGAGCTCGATGCTATGTTTGCAGTGTCTGAGAGTCTAGTATTGAGCCTTTCTGCTATTGCAATTGACGCAGTCTATGACTCGTTCACTAACGGTACCTGTGACACCACTGGGCAGGCTGGAGACGCTTACCAATGTGCTCCAGGCTCGAGCGTTATTGACCTGAGTGGTTTTAGCCCAGCTGGTGTGCACGAGTTAAGTGTCAATGCCAATGCGGTTTATTCCTTCGATGTCAGTGACAGCGTTAATGGTTTCTTCCGCGTCGAGTATGTCCATGAGAAAGACGTTAATATCGCTGACCTGATTCCTATGAGTCTGGCAAGTCGCGGTACTGATAACCTCAATGCTAGCCTTGGCTTCAGCAGTGACAATGGCGGTTGGGATGCTATGTTGTGGGGTCGTAACCTGACTGACCACGAAAGCCTGATCTCAGCATTCCCAACTACTGCACAGCCAGGTAGCTTCACTGGCTACCCGAATGCACCACGTACCTATGGTCTGACTCTGCGTAAGAACTTCTAAGCTTCGTTTTATCACTTAGAAAAGTCTGACAAGAATGGCGGCTCGCAAGAGTCGCCATTTTTTTGCCTGGAAAAAAGCTTAAATCCCCAGCTCGCGCTTCACTGCCGCAAAAGCCCCTAAGGCCAGCTCAAGATCATCTCGGCTGTGAGCCGCAGACATCTGGGTGCGAATACGCGCCTTACCATGAGCAACCACCGGATAAGAGAAGGCCACCACGTAGACTCCATGGGCAAGCATTCGCTCAGCGAACTTGGCCGCCAATGCCGCATCGTCCAGCATCACCGGAACAATCGGATGTTCACCAGGCAACAATCGGAACCCTAAGGTTTCCATGCCATTACGAAAAAACGCGGTATTCTTCGTGAGTTGCTGTTGCAGCTGATTGGATTCAGTCACCAGCTGCAGAGCCTTTATGGCGCCAGCAACTACTGGCGGCGCAACTGTATTAGAGAAAAGATAAGGACGTGAACGCTGACGTAATAGATCTACCACCTCCTGTCGGGCACTGGTAAAGCCGCCACTGCCGCCGCCCAATGCTTTACCTAGGGTGCCGGTAATAATATCTACCCGATCGATACAGCCGTGGTGCTCGTGAGTGCCACGACCATTGGCGCCGACAAAGCCGCTGGCATGGCAGTCATCAAAGTGCACCAGAGCGTTGTACTTATCCGCTAGATCACAGATCTCATCCAATTTAGCGATGGTGCCATCCATAGAGAAGACACCGTCCGTGGTAATCAGTTTAAACCGCGCTCCGGCCTCATCCGCAGCCTTTAGCTGGGTTTCTAGATCTGCCATATCAGAGTTGCGATAGCGATAGCGCTTAGCCTTACAGAGGCGTACACCGTCAATAATGCTGGCATGATTCAACTCATCGGAGATTACCGCATCCTCGGGACCGAGCAAGGTCTCAAACAGGCCAGCATTGGCGTCGAAACAGGAGGGATAGAGAATGGTCGCTTCACTGCCGACAAAGGCACTGAGGTCATTNTCNAGCTGCTTGTGAATGGTTTG
>JGI20152J14361_10001773_pt1 | contig 13730 bp, 14 predicted proteins | sample COG_02_FD_14361 | JGI IMG/M metagenome (IMG submission 14361)
TAAAACTCAACCTCGCTTTAAAGCGCGTCAAGGATAACATATAACCAATACGAGATTTTAAAGCCGCTTTTAAGCGGCTTTTTTCTTTTTAACACAATAGTTTGATGAATATTCAGTATCGTATGAATTTAGCATTTCAAAAAAAGATGCAGGCAAATTAGGTTATATTCTTCACTATTTAATGCTTTAAGTTCAGCTGATCAGATACGAATAATAAATTTATATCTAAATCATATATAAAGCGAATCTAATAACACTTACTCTGCCGCCACCTGAGTCGTTTTCTCTACTTTTACAGCAGAAAATTTAAACTCTGGGATTTTACCAAANGGATCTAAAGCTGAGTTTGTCAAAATATTTGCAGCAGCTTCGACATATGCAAACGGTAGGAATACCATATCCTCAGACACTGCCCTGTCAGCTCTCGCCATCACATCAATTGTTCCTCGCTTTGTAGTTAAGGTGAGCATTTCACCCGCAACCACTCCAAGTTTTCTTAATGTTTTAGGATGTAATGAGCAGTTTGCTTCAGGTTCAACAGCATCTAAAACTGTTGCTCGTCTAGTCATAGAACCTGTATGCCAGTGCTCAAGCTGCCGCCCTGTTGTCAATATCATAGGATATTCAGCGTCAGGAACATCATCAGGAGCAATGATCGACGCTGGAGTAAATTTCCCTCTACCATCTAAACGAGGAAAACCATCACCAAAAACAATTGATTGCCCAGGGTCAGATGGAGATAAACTAGGATAAGTCACCACACTTTCTTTCTCCAAACGATCCCAAGTAATATTATTCAATGATTCCATATTGAGCTTCATTTCATCAAAGATTTGTTTTGGGTGTGTGTAATCCCAATTTAAGCCACAACGTTTTGCAAGCTCCACTGTAATTGCCCAATCTTCACGCGCATCCCCTGGAGCAGATATAGCTGCACGGCCCATTTGAACTTGTCGATTGGTGTTTGTAACAGTACCATTTTTTTCTGCGAAAGCTGATGCTGGAAATATTACATCTGCATAATTTGCTGTTTCTGTTAAAAAGATGTCTTGAACAACCAAATGGTCTAGTTTTGCTAGAGCATCACGCGCATGTTCCACATCTGGATCAGACATCGCAGGATTTTCTCCAAGAATATACATAGCTTTTATATTGTCATTATGAATTGCTTCCATAATTTCAACTACAGTCAATCCACGTTCAGAGCTAAAATCCTCTGATTGCCATACTTCAGTAAAGCTGACCTAACACCATCATCCGAAACTGGTTGATAATCTGGCAAGAACATAGGTATCATTCCAGCATCTGATGCACCCTGAACATTATTCTGGCCCCGCAGGGGGTGTAAACCTGCACCCGGCTTACCAACATTTCCGGTCATAAAAGCAAGTGAAATTAGACAACGTGAATTATCTGTACCATGTATATGTTGAGATACACCCATACCCCAAAAAATCATACCAGCTCTTGCACCAGCAAATGTACGAGCAACATCACGAAGCATTTCAGCCTCAATTCCACAAATTGGTGCCATTTTTTCTGGACTGAAATCTTTTAAATGTTCTTTTTGCGCTTCCCAATTTTCTGTATATTTAGCAACATAATCATCATCATAAAGCCCCTCTTCAACAATAACATGCATGATGGCATTTAACATTGAAACATCAGCACCTGGTCTAAATTGTAGCATATGAGAAGAATGGCGCTTTAATGCTTGCCCCCTTGGATCCATAACTATTAATTTCCCACCACGTTTACTGAATTGTTTAAAATAAGTGGCTGCAACTGGATGATTTTCTGTAGGATTAGCACCTATTACAATTGCTACATCTGAATTTTCAATTTCGTTGAAAGTTGCTGTAACTGCAGCTGATCCAACATTTTCCATTAATGCGGCAACAGATGATGCGTGACATAACCTAGTACAGTGATCAACATTATTATGTCCAAAACCCTGGCGGATAAATTTTTGAAATAAATACGCTTCTTCATTTGTACATTTTGCAGATCCAAATCCAGCAACTTCACGACCACGACCTCGAAGTCCGTTAGCAGCAAATGTTAGAGCCTCTTCCCAAGATGCTTCGCGAAAATGGCTTGATGGGTCTTCTGGGTTAACATTCAGACCTTTTGGTGCACCATCTAGCCTAATCAAAGGCATTGTTAAGCGATGACTATGATCAATATAATCAAACCCAAATCGACCTTTCACACACAGACGATTTTCATTTGCTGGACCATCAATTCCATCTACCCATTTTACTTTATCATCTTTTATTTTCAAACTTATTTGGCAACCTACTCCACAAAACGGACATACTGATTTAACTTCACGATCAAAGTCCAAGCTATCACCTATTTGGGATGCATCGACATTAGATGCAGGCATTAATGCACCAGTCGGACATGCTTGAACGCATTCACCACAAGCAACACACGAGGATTCACCCATTGGATCATCCATATCAAAAACGATTTTTGCATCATGCCCACGACCTGCCAAACCAATGACATCATTCACTTGGACTTCTCTACATGCACGTACACACAAGTTACACTGAATGCACGCATCAAGGTTCACATTCATTGCAACATGACTATCATCCAATAAGGGAATTCTTCCTATTTCTAATTCTGGAAATCTACTTTCTGAAACATCTTCTAATTTTGCCATATCCCATAAATGAGATGATTTATCATGCGCCTTTTCATTTGATGGTTGATCTGTAAGTAATAATTCCATTACCATTTTTCGAGCTGATTTGGCGCGATGGCTTTCAGTTTTAACCACCATATCTGGCGTAGGTGTTCTTATACATGATGCAGCTAATGTTCTCTCACCGTCAATTTCAACCATACATGCTCTGCAGTTACCATCTGATCGATAACCTTTTTTTCCAGAATGGCATAAATGTGGAATGGTAGTACCTTGTTTCTTGGCTACTTCCCAAATTGTTTCACCAGGCTCTGCTATTACAGAGTTACCATCTAAATTAAATATAATTTCATCAGCCATTTGAATTCCTAAAAGACAATTATCCTTCATTTATCATAAATTTGCCTTAAATCCAAAGGAAGAACCGACATCCAAGGTAAATTTAACGCCTTGCAACATAACAGTTATTATTCTTAAATTATTTTTTTGAGAATAGCCAAAAATATAAAAAGGCTGGCAAAAAATTAGTCATTCTAAAAATTAAAGAAAACATTACTGGGAAATTAGTTTGAAAACGGTTTCTTCGCATTGCACGTATCACATGCTTGGCAGCATCTTCTGCTGACATTATGAAAGGCATTTTGAAATTATTTTTTTCTGTAAGCCGNGTTTTTATAAATCCAGGGTTTATTAGTTGAACTTTAATATTAGNTTTATATAAATCAGCTTTAATATTCTCAGCCAAATGCATCATTCCAGCTTTTGATGCGCCATATCCAATTGCGTTTGGTAATCCTCGAAATCCTGAAAGGCTACCAATCATTACAACATGGCCATAATTTTGAGCAATAAATTTTGGAACCACTAACCCTAAGACCCTTGCTGCTCCTGTAAAATTAATTGCAATCATTTTNTCAACTTCATCAATATTCCATGATGTAGAATTCAGTGGGGTATAATCTCCTGCCGCATATACGATTCCATCAATTTTCCCTACTGCTTTAAATGCTTTTCTAACTGAATTTATATCAAGAACATCAAGAGATATTACCTCTGCTTTTGTCCGCAAACTTAATTCATCTAATCTAACCTTATTGCGCGCACTAACTACTAGCTCAACACCCAGATTTGAAAGCTGTATCGCAAGCTCACGCCCCAAACCTTCTGAAGCTCCAATAATCCAGTATTTTTTCCCGTTTAATTTCATTTATCAATTTTACGCATATTGGCTACCAGTTCACCAACTTTTAGGCCAAATTTTCGAAATTGAGATCTATTTATTATAGTACCATTTTCCATTAAATATAACCAATCAACCGTATTTAAAACATAACTACCTGCAGATTTTGGCAGTTTTATATTATAACATAATCGCACTCCACTACCGGATTGTTTACCTCTACCTGTTCCAATAATATCGGGCGCAGTTGCCTCGATTAATCCGTCATTACTATTTACTTTCAAGTCCCAAACACGTTCTAATGTATCACCATTATCATAAGAGAAAGACTCGGTCATATGGCCGATGTTGCCCTTCCATTTAGCATGCATGTGAGCAACAAACCTTGTATTTACTCTGCCAAAAGGGCCATAAATCACTCCTTCGCAAATCATATCTCCGCAAAGCCTTTCACGTATATCAAATTCAGTACCTTGATGCGCATAATGGTCAGGATCTTGAGACAGAAATCCTAATTTTACACTACAAAACCAAATTATGAATAGCGCTAAAATTGTACCAAACAGCAAGGTTGAAAACAATAAAGACATTTAAATCTCCTTTAAATAATTTGACGAGAGCATCATCACAGCTCCTAACTTTAAAATGCAGGGAAGCCCTGCATAAAGTAGCGTTAGCGTCCAAAGTGCTTTTCCAGTATTTATCTCGATTGTAGAAAATCCAGCCCAATCTAAAATAGGTAAAACAAAAGCAGCAGCNACCGCTAGTGTAAACTTAGCGCAAAAACTCCAAACTCCAAAAGCTTGCCCAGCAGTAACCCCAATATGATCTATCCTGCGAGCAAAAACTGCAGGTAATATTGTCATATCAGCACCTAATGTAAAACCAGAAAGGGCACAAACTATAGCAAATGCTAAATAGTCTCCTGCACTTAAACTTAAAACATATGCAAAAATAAAAATTGATGACAGCATTGCAAACAAAAGTATATTCTTAGCGGAAAAATACTTACCTAATTTACCCCAAATTGGAACTGATAATGCTGCAGAAATAAAAAAACCACTAGGAATAATCCAGCCGGAAATTTGGGCCCAAGACAATACTCAACGAAAAATAAAAACAAGGTTGTAGTTATTGCAAGAGGCGCAGCATTTAATAGTGCAATTATAATTAACCGACGCAATACTTGATCTTCAAAAATAATCTTTAAATTACTTTTAGGCAATATACTGATCTGCCATTCTTTTGACATTAGAATAATGGAAATTAATACAACCACAGCAAATGATATTGAAAACCAAGCCATATTTTTTTCTATCCCAAAGTTTGTAAATATAACTGGAAGCACAGAAGCTAAACATACTCCTACTAAACCTCCAGTCTCTCGCCACACAGCTAATTTTATATGCCCCCTTTGTCCAAGACTTTTGGCTTTGAGCACACCTTGCGAATAAAATAAAATTGATAAGACAGAAAAACTAGAAAATAAAAATATCATGCAAATAACAAACCAAACTAAAGGATTACCTATTGCAGTAAAAGAAAATGTAGCCACCATTGAAATTGCAATAGTGAGTCCCATTAATTTCACCAAAGAGCTACGACATATTTTCACAACGTCTAAACCCCAACCAATTAATGGGTCTTGAATGAAATCAAGACATCTGAGGACTAGGAGTGTTACTCCAATTATCGTTAATGAAATGTCATAATTATCTAAAAAATATTTAGGCGCATGTAAATAGATTGGCAAACCAGCAAATGCGAGCATTCCTGCAAAAAAGCTGTATTTGATTAAACTAAGATTCATTATTGCAATCCTTGCAAACGCAATGATCCTTGAACATCACGTGTGTTATTACCAAGCCAAATACTAAAAAAACTTTTGCGTATATCTATCATCTCAAGATTACATTGTTGTTTTCCATTATGAAAAAAAATAATATTATCTTTAGAATTTGCTAGTGCAGTAATTCTATCACCTGAAGATACATCAACAAAACAATTTGATAACAAATCAATCAACACTTTCTCGTTTTCAACTGTCAAAGCTTCAATTCTGTTGATTTCATTAATTGTGGATTTTATTAGCGTCTTTTCTTTAAAGCTTCTCAAATATGTGAGCGTTAAAGCATAAGTACCTTCAATATCAAAAGGTTCAGTATCTGGAGTATACAGTGTTCCTCTATATAACGATATTCCAAAAAAAGAGGTGACTGTTTCACCTTGTTTATTCCACTCTTTGTGTATTTTTTCNNAACTTTGTGCGAGTAATATTTGTGTTGAAGCNTTTAGAATAATGATAAAAAATACAATTATATACTTTATCATCATGAGATGTCCTTACTATTGGGTATTGGTCTTTTTTTGAAGGTCGCACCTTTAAATTTCAGCTTTATTGCTTGCCAATGTATTAGGGCTAATACTCGTATAGATCCGAAGGGCCTCAGTAATACTGCTTTTAGGATAGATTTATTTGTTAATTTTTGCCGAAATCCAGAAAAAGTAGCTAATACACCTTTATCCTTATTCCTAAAATCAATCCAAATACCTACAAATTTGTCTGTAATATTAAAACGAAATTTATATTCGCCTGACATTTCCTGAAATGGCGAAACATGAAATACTTTTCTGGCTGTTAATGTCTGTTCTTTTTTTATTACAGACATATCATCATGATGACACAAATAACTATGCCTATCACCAAATGTATTACTTACTTCAGCTATAACTAATCTCAAATTATCAGATTTATCATATATCATCCAAAAACTGACTGGATTAAAAACATGATTAAATATTCTTGGTTGAGCTAAAAGTAACACTTTACCATTAACCAAATCGTTAAAACCAAATTCTAATAAAACTTTATGAACCCAATCTAATCCGCATTCAGGATAAGATAAGCTACCATAATCATTGTCATATAATGCTACTAAGTTTTTTTTATTCCTAGAGTATAGAATTGGACCATTTATAATTTTCATATCAGTTAATATATAATCAACCCCATAAGAAAAATTATTTTTTATATTTCCATGTCTACCATGAAATGTTTGGCCATGAATATGATCTAAAACTGGGATCATACAGATACCATTCCAATATTTTCAAGTATGTCTACTGCACTTGAATACCCATCCTCATGAAATCCATTACGAAGCCAAGCGCCACAGTACCAAGTATTATTTCTTCCCTGAATTGTATTAAATTTTTCTTGAGCAGAAAGTGCCTCTCGATCGAAAACTGGATGCATAAAAGTTTTTTGATCATAAATCAGTTCTTGTTTAATTTCTCTGTTAGGATTTAAGGATTGAAAAAAATTTTCATCGCCAGATATAGGTTGTAANCTATTCATCCAATAGCTTACTCCAACAGGATTTGNATTATCAANTTCATCTGAAGCGTAAACCCATGATGACCAACAGCGTTTACGTTTAGGCATTACGATTGTATCTGAGTGAAGGTAAGCTTGGTTTTTTTGGTATTTAATCGCTGAAAGTAACTTTACCTCTTCATCAGATGGGTTCTCTAACATTTTAAGAGACTGATCAGAGTGACTAGCCATCACAACACTATCGAATTTCTTCCACTCATCCGAAAAAGTACGTATCTCCACACCAGCTGGAGTTCTTCTAACACCCTGAACCACAGACCCAGTATGGATTTTTACACCCCGTTTAAGCATATCTTTTTCAAGAAGTTTAACATATTCAATCGATCCACCTCTAACAGTATACCATTGATGATGCCCAGATGCTGCCAATAAGTTATGATTTTTAAAAAACCGTATGAGTGCTTCAGCGGGAAAATTTAGCATTTGACCCAATGAAGCTGACCAAATTGCGCCACTAAAGGGTAGTATATAATAGTCCCTAAACCAATCTCCAGTACCTATTTTTGCAAGCAAATCTCTCAGTGTCATATCTGGACCTTCAAGAGCATTTTCAGCATTTTTATTGAATTTAATAATATCCATTATCATTTTGTGATATTTTGGTCGTATTAAATTTAGACGCTGGCCATACAATGAATTTAGTGTTCTTAAAGCATATTCAAAATCGCCTGATAGCGCAGATACACCAAAACTCATATCACTTTTAACAACTGGCACATCTAGCGACTCAAACAATTGCGCCATTCTTGGATAATTTGCATAGTTAAAAACTATAAAACCAGTATCTACAGGTTTATCCATATTTGATCCGGCTAATACAGTTCTTGCATGTCCACCAATTCGTTTCTCTGCTTCAAATAGTGTAACATTGTGAGATTTTGCCAATAGATGAGCCGCTCCCATACCTGATATGCCAGCGCCAATTACGGCAATATTTTTTTTTGATTGTGTGTGAGGGAATTCAAAAGGCATGAAAAATCCAATTAAGAGTTGTTATTACTACGCACTGTTATTCTAAATAGATCATTTATGAGAATAAAAAATGATCTAAAAAGAAAAATGCTGCGTAAATAGTATATGTTAGATTTACNAGATTATATCAATCAAGACTTTGAAGTACCCGATCGTTACTCTATGATACCACTATGTTCAAAAGGGATACTTTCCAAAGTGATAATCAAAAATGAAATAAATTCAGCTGATCACTGGGCAAAGTGTATTCTCTCAGTATCCTCAGAAAAAGATGAAGAAGCATTTTCAAGTTTATTTACTCATTTTGCCCCTCGGATTAAATCGTTTTTAATGAAAAGTGGCACAGGAGCCGTAACTGCTGAGGAGTGCGCTCAAGAAACAATGGTCACAGTATGGCATAAAGCTCATTTATTTGACCCTACAAGAGCAGCTGCATCGACGTGGATTTTTACTATTGCACGAAATAAACGCATTGACGCAGCTCGACGAAATAACCGCCCTGAACCAGAAGATTTACCTTGGGGAAATGATCCCGAACCAGACGCTTCTGATATAATTATCATACAAGAAGAGACAACATTATTGGCTCAAGCTGTTAAAGATTTACCATCAAAACAACGTTCTATTGTTGAAAGAGCATTTTATGCCGATTTGTCGCACCAAGAAATTGCAGACGAAACTGGATTACCCCTTGGCACAATTAAATCTCGAATTAGATTAGCTCTACAACGTCTTAGACATAATATGAAATGAACTGAACATGACAATTAAACATCACCTTAATGAAAAGTTATTAATGAGTTATGCTGCAGGAATACTTCCTGAAGCATTTAATCTTGTTGTTGCAACACAAATGTCAATAAGTGATGAAGCAAGGGCTCGTCTAGCCAGCTACGAAGCAATTGGTGGTGGTATTTTGGAAGAAACAGAAAAAGTGGAAATGAGCCCAAATTCTCTTCAGGATGTTTTCAACAAAATAAAATCAGCAAAAACTAAGAAGTTCAATGCACCAAAAATGGTTGAAGGTGTTTTTCCAGAACCTTTGAAAAAATATGCAGGGAAAGAACTAGGCTCAGTCAAATGGAAAAACATTGGTCGAGGTGTAAAACAATCAATTCTAAAAACAGACAGTGATGCAAGTGCAAGGTTATTATATATTCCAGCAGGAACAGCTATGCCTAACCATAGCCACAATGGTTTGGAAATGACGTTGGTATTAAAAGGTTCATTTCATGATGAGAAAGATTTATTTAAACGTGGTGATATCGAAATTGGAGACCAAGATCTTCACCACAATCCAACTGCATCTAATGACGGGCCGTGCATTTGCTTGGTTGCATCTGACGCTTCATTAAGATTTAAATCTATTATTCCAAGGTTATTACAGCCATTTTTTAAGATTTAGTTAAATGTCTTCTCACTCTTCGCACCATATATAATACCGAAAAAGCGACGGGTATAACTAGTAAAGCTGTTAGATTATATTTTTCCCATCCTTGGAATACTGCAAGTGGGAATAATAAATATGATAACAAATTTACACCGTAATAACTAATAGCAACAACAGATAAGCCTTCAACTGTTTCTTGAAGTCTTAACTGTAACTCTGAACGTTTATCCATCTGCTCTAAAAGAGTTCTATTCTGTGCAGCCGTTCTTACATTTACCCTTGTGCTTAGTAAGTCTAAGGCTCTCGAGGCACGATCAGAAATATCCTGAAGACGTTTCTGTGCGGCTTGACAAGTACGAACTGTTGGACTGAAACGCCTCATCATGAATTCAGAAAATGTTTGTCGGCCAAGAAATCGTTGCTCGCGCAAAACAAAAATCCTTTGATCTACTAAAGCTGAATAAGCATCACCCGCACCAAAACGGTATGCGTTCTCAGCATTCAAATATTCTATTTCTGATGCAATAGTCATAAGCGTATCAAGATTTTCTTTATAAGTTCCCGCTCTACCTGAGATCTCCTGAACTGTTGTCGCCAAATCTTTTTCTAATTCTGTTAATCTGGTAAACACTTTTTTTGCAATTGGTAAGGTTAACATAGACATTGCACGATAGGTTTCAATTTCTAGTAGCCTTTGCACAATACGCCCAAGCCTGTGTCTTCCCAACTGACCGATAGGTAAAACTCCAAAACGAATATATCCATTTTCATCCATTTTAAAATCACTAGCAACTATGGAATTTTTATCTAAAACATATGAAATTGCCAAGCTTTCGGATTGAAAAGCTGTGTGAAAATTTGTCAAAATATCATGTTCTACTTGTTTTGTTGAAGCTGGTGCAACCACCCTTAACTTTACAGCAGTTATAACTTGGCTTGTTAATGAATCTAACCAATTTTTGGGAAAATGATTCACAGCAATATCAGAAAACGGAACCTTTTCTTCTCCATCAAGAAAAATTGTATATGTTACAAATTCAGTATGTCGCTCCCACTTTAACGAATATCCACCCAAATCTTGATAATAATGCCCCGAGCCAAGTACATAATCCACTCCACCTAATTCATTAGCTAAACTTTGAATATATTTTTCGTCATCATCATTGGATGTAAGTGCTAAAAATATAACTTGGCTTGGCGCGTCCAGTACAGGAAAAGGTCGAGCATGTAATTCTTTGGATAAACTCTCACGTAAAGGATGGCTTTTAATATTTAACATTTCAGCACCTTTTCATAACATAATAAATTTAATTATTTTTATTATAAGTTCATAGATTACGATTTGTCTCGTATAAATTTAAATAAGTCATAATTAAGTGCGGCCAAAAAGTTTTTCAATATCACTTAATTTTAATTCCACATATGTTGGCCTGCCATGATTACACTGCCCTGAGTGAGGTGTAATTTCCATTTCACGCAAAAGTGCATTCATTTCTTCACCCTTCATAATTCGTCCAGATCGGATCGAACCATGACATGCTACACGACTCAGGATTGCATCAAGTTTTTCTTTGACTAAATTAGATTCTGACCAATCTTTTAATTCATCCAATATATCTAAAATTAAACTCTTCGCATTTACTTCACCCAATATTGCAGGTGTTTCACGAACAACAATACTATTACCACCAAAATTTTCTATACTGAGTCCAAATCTACTAAGATCTGCAGAAAGGTCCATTAATACAGCTGAATCTTGCTCTGATAACTCTATAATTTCAGGTATTAAGAGTGTTTGTGATGACACTCCATTTAAAGCCATTTTATTTTTTAATTTTTCATACACCAATCGTTCGTGCGCTGCATGCTGATCAACAATTACAATTCCATCAGCTGTTTGAGAAATTATGTAGTTTTCATGAACTTGCGCCCTTGCTGCACCAAGTCTGTTACTGATCTGATCATTATTTGTTTCAATAGAAGCTTGTCGTGCTGAAAAATTATTTTGCAGTTCAGAGAATCCTACTTGATCAAGATTATTGTTTTGCATTTCCCTAGACCAAGATTGATTCATTCGTAGGTTAGTAGAAATATTCGATATCTCTGATTTCTTAAATGCACCTAAGGTCGCGTCAGCTACAGTCGAAGAAGCTCGATGACCTTCTTCAGCTAATGCATGCCTCAATGCTGATATAACTAATCCTCTTACAATACCAGGCTCCCTAAAGCGAACCTCAGCTTTTGCAGGATGCACATTTACGTCGACACGTTCAAAATCACACTCAACAAAAAGTGCAGCCAGAGGATATCGTCCATTATGTAAGAAATCAGAATACGCTGCACGTAAGGCAGATAATAAATTTTATCCTTTACTGGCCGACCATTTACAAAAATATATTGTGATACAGACGAACCACGTGAATAAGTAGGCAAGCTAGCGTACCCAGTAAGTGTCATTCCATCTCTTTCAGCGTCTACCCTGAAAGAATTCTTAGCAAAATCAATACCTAATATTTTGCTTAAACGACCATACATTGCATCAAATAAATCTCCAGCTTCCGGGTCTGCTCGAAATATTATTCGCCCTTTTCCACCAGATGTAATATCTCTAAGCGTAAACCCAATAAAAGGCTCTGACATTGCTAAGCGCTTAATTACATCGGATATTGCACCTGATTCAGCACGATCAGTGCGTAAAAATTTCAATCTAGCAGGTGTCGCATGGAATAGATTCCTTAATTCAACAATCGTTCCAATAGATGAAGGTGCAGGTCGTACCTGGTGTATTACTCCACCATCAACTGTAATTGTTGCACCCATAGAAACATTTTCTATACGGCTTGTAATTGTAAGACGCCCAACTGCACCCATCGATGGCAAAGCCTCACCACGAAAACCAAATGTGTGTATATTTAATAAATCAGTTCCATCGATCTTACTCGTCGCATGTCTAGACAAAGCTAACATCAACTGATTTTCAGCAATGCCATGACCATTATCTTTTACACGAATAAGTGTTTTTCCACCATCACTGTAAGATATATCAATTCTTGACGCTCCCGCATCAATAGAATTTTCAACAAGTTCTTTTATCGCAGAACTCGGTCTTTCAACAACTTCTCCAGCTGCTATACGATTTGCAGCAGCATCACTTAATTGCCTTATAATACGGCGATTATCTTTTGTTGTAGGATTTTTTATATCCATTTTTTATCAAACAGCATATATTACATTGCTTCTTTTATAACTGTATCAACCTATAAATTAACTAGATGGAGCTGTAGGTGTCTTTATACCCAAAAGATTCAATCGCTCCAATTCTCTTTCTGCATCTAAACGTTGGCTTCTATAACGAATTTTATATGTATTAACTCCAACTAGTCTTTCAAGAACTTTAGCCTTATTTTTTTCTCTAAAATCTACATCCTCAGATGCTGTTATTGTGCGAATGTCAGGAGTAATACCAAATCGACTAATTTCTTTTAATAGAGGCTCTTCATTTTTTTGTATTTTAGATTCTTTTTGTAAACTTGCATTGCCACCTAATGCATTTATCACATCATCAATTGGCCGTTTATCTGCTAAATTTTGCCCTAGCAAATTTGGTTCAGGCAATTGAGACATATTTTTTGGATATTGTAATGGCGTTGTAGGTAATACTCCAAATTCATCTGGTCCTCGATTGCCACCAGTACAAGCGGTCAATATAATTCCAACTAAAATTAAATTAATTTTTATATTATCAATCATCTATTAACATACTTATATAATTATATATCTTTTTTAGCGTAAATATTTTAATTCGTCACGCTTATTTCTGGAATCTTTCCAGAAATACGAGTAGAAATACAAGTCCTGTAAAAACAAATATATCCGCTAAATTAAATATATATGGATTATTAATTCCACAACATGACATATTTAAAAAATCAATAACTGCTCCAAATCTCACGCGATCTATTACATTTCCAACCGCACCACCAATAATTAATCCAATTAGAATTGGAGCAAAGTTTCCTTTGAGTTTACGAGACCAGAACAATAAAAATAAACAAATTCCTAAAGAAATAGCTACTAAAATCCAACGCATAGAAAAATAGCTTTCAGAAAATAAGCCAAAATTTATTCCAGTATT